>Ga0164318_10001165_pt1 | contig 22853 bp, 17 predicted proteins | sample GuaBasSedimGuay9_FD_113734 | JGI IMG/M metagenome (GOLD analysis project Ga0164318, IMG submission 113734) | Subseafloor sediment microbial communities from Guaymas Basin, Gulf of California, Mexico - Guay9, Core 4571-4, 0-3 cm | ecosystem: Environmental > Aquatic > Marine > Hydrothermal vents... | reverse complement strand
TTATATTCCAAATGGGCGTATGCGAGGCGACAAAATTTGTTGATTACTATCGACAATTTGTGTTGATTGATTAACTTTGCGATCTTTGCGCCTTTGCGAGAGTAAAAAATTGAATATCCAATATCGAATCCGCCAAAGGCGGACTTACAGCAGGAACATCCAATTTTCAAATAAATAAATTCGTGTAAATTTGTGAAATTCGTGTCAAAGATATTAATTTTAACAAATAAAAAAAGGAGACTCAAAATGAGAAAACTGATCTATATATTACTTTCAACTTCTTTAATTCTGACTTGCGGTTGTTCAAAGAAGATTCCAGAATCCTCGACCTCGCTTTCAATTGTCGCTATTAGTAGTGCAAACAATACTCTTACTTATAGGCTTCGGAATAATCTTAAAGAGTCTATTCTCGTTCAGGTAGACAAGGAGAGCAATATTCCCATATACCAACTTCGATATGAAAAAGGTGAGAACACTGCAACTGCTATTGGGCACGAGGAGCAAAGCAGTTTACTGAAGAACATTTTAATAGAGCCAGGTACATACCAAGAGTATCGCTATTCATTTGGCGTTAATCGTCCTGTCAAGTTCAAGGCTGGCGTCAGATACAAAAGAAACAGTCAATCTGAAGAAGAGCTTGTTTGGAGTGATTGGTATAGCGCTCTATAAAGGAAAGAACCGAACATTTGCCTGCAGCGGGACATCCTTACAGTCGGCCCCTGAGGCAGGCGTTAGGAGCAGGTAAATAATGAGTATTGGTAAAACAATTAAACTTTTTATGATTGACGGTGATACAAACGGTCGATGGGCTTGTGAGTTGTCAAATTGGACGGGAAAAGCATATAAAATTCCAAGAAATTCGATTCGGAATTGTACAGATAGACCAGAATTGCAGACGACAGGTGTTTATATGCTAATGAACCGTAATACAGATTTGTCTGAAAAAGGACAGATTTATATTGGCGAGGCTGAAGATATTTTTAGGAGACTTTCTCAACATATAAAAGAAAAAGACTTTTGGAATGACGCAATTGTTTTTATAAGCAAGGATGACAATTTAAATAAAGCTCACATTAAGTATCTTGAAAATAGACTTTATGAAATAACAAAATATGCAAATAGATATAATGTGATAAATTCTCAAATACCAACTCAGTCAGGTATATCTGAGGCAGATAAAGCTGAAATGGAAGAATTTCTTTCAAACATTTTGACGTTGGTTAGTACTCTTGGATTTAATGCTTTCGAGCCAATAAGGCAAATTGCAAAAAGAGAGGATTTAGAATCAGCAAAAGAATTGTTTTATATATCAGCAGTAAGAGGAGCAAGTGGGATTGGAAAGATGACATCGGAGGGTTTTGTTGTTTTTAAAAAATCACAAATAGCAGACCCCGTGACAAATTCTTATCCAACGATAATGCAAAAACTGAGAGATGCTTTATTATTAGAGGGAGTTATCATAAAAAAGGATGATAAACTGATTTTAGATCAAGATTATTTATTTAGTAGTTCATCATCGGCAGCAATGATAATTATGGGACGTAGTGCGAATGGATTGACTGAATGGAAACAGAAATCTGGTAAAACATTACAAGATTATGAGACAGGCGAAAACAATTAACACCGCCTAAGAAATCGTTGCACCTGACATTTTTCCATCGCGTTCCAAATGCCGCTCAACACGGTCGTTAATACTCCGTTTTGAGTTATAAGTAATTCATTTAAGTCTTTGACAATAAATAATAATTTTGTTATTATACTAACATTACTCAACTTATAATAAATTAAAATCAGGGGTATAGCGATGCATACAGCAACAATAAAAGAAGATATAAAAACTCTTGTAGATGCGCTTCCGGATAATTTGACTTACGATGATATTATGTACGAAATTTATGTCAAGCAAAAAATAGAAAAAGGGCTTGCTGATATTAAAAGCGGAAATGCTTTACCTCATGACCAAGTTAAAAAACTTTTTGCAAATGAATGAAAATTATTTGGGCTAATAGTGCTATTAATGACTTGAAAGAAATCAAGGCATATATTTCTAAAGATTCTGAATATTATGCGTTTCAGGTTGTTGAAAAAATAATTTCAGCAGTAGAAACTTTAAATACTTTTCCTGAAATAGGAAAAAAAGTTACAGAAGCAAATCAACAAAATATTCGCGAAATCATTTACACTCCCTACAGAATAATTTATCAATTTGAACCAGGTTATTTGAAAATTGTAACTATTGTTCATTCTGGAAGAGACCTATCTAATCCTAAATTACAAAAATGGGAAGTTGAATAGTTATTTATTAAACAAAAAATTATTTTTGGTTATTATATTATCATTAATAAAACAATAAGTCATATAATTTTATAGTTATTCCCGAAATAGCGTTAGAAAAAATTAAAAACTTAGTGTTCTTAGTGACTTAGTGGTAAAAAAATATATAAGGAAACCACAAAAGCACGAAGTGCACAAAGAAGAAATTTAAAATTTAGTGTCTTAGTGGTAAAAAATAATGAGAGTTATATTCCAAATGGGCGTATGCGAGGCGACAAAATTTGTTGATTACTATCGACAATTTGTGTTGATTGATTAGCTTTGCGATCTTTGCGCCTTTGCGAGAGTTAAGAAATTGAATATCCAATATCGAATCCGCCAAAGGCGGGCTTACAGCAGGAATGTCCAATTTTCAAATAAATAAATTCGTGTAAATCAGTGAAATCCGTGTCAAAGATATTAATCTTAACAAATAACAAGATCACTTGAGCAGAACCCAGCATACGCGGGTCACGGCGGCTTGGCTACCTATTTTTTGAGCCGCTGCTCAGTTCAAACGTTAGCGGCAAACAGATACGGACATACAGCTCTGCAAAGAATGCAGGAAGATATTGAAATGTTGGATGTTTAGACGTGCCCCTTGAGGCCCATGAGATACACAGTGTAGAATGTTAATTTTAATCAGGAGACGGATCAATGCGAAATTGGTTGGCAGTAGCGACGATGGCGGCAGGACTTTTGGGAGGCAGTTTTGCGACGGCGGCAGACGTCTGGATCGGCGGAAGCCGGGCCTGGGGCGATTACACCACACCGGGCAATGAATTGAAGTGGACGTTTCTCCAGAAAAACGTCAGCGGCCTGTATATCAACAACTTCGCCATGCGCCCGAAAGAGGCCGTGCAGCCCACGCGGCAAGAACGTCTCGACGGCATGTACAAACTGCTGAAGAACAAAAAGGTGTTTTACGAAACCGATCTGGTTCATTCTGAAGATGACTTCGATCAAAACAGTATCGACCTGTTTAAAGAAACCGGCTTTGAATACGTCGGCGCCACGATCAATCGCGGCACAAGCGACGCGCGCAACAAGATTATTACCCATGACGGCACACTGCCGCTCTATTACATGTTCGGCCCGTGGAACGGCGACGGCCATATCAAGAAGCCGAAGAATGACGCACTGCGTAAGAACATTCTGAAGTATGCCGGCGCGGCCGTGGATGATCCGGTGACGATGTGGCGTGGCCCTACAGGCAGCCGCAACACTCGGCAGATGGTGTATTCCACCATCAAGTGGTGTCACAAAAACAAAAAGAAGTTCCTGTTCCTGCTGGCTCCGAATGACTCAGGCCCAAGCTTTCTCCCTGAAGCAAAAAGCCTCGTTCACGATCTGGAAGACAACAAAGCGTTCCCCGACATTTTCGCTGTCGCTTTTTACGGCCCTCAATCCTTTCGGGAAAAGCTGGAAGTGCTTCCCGAAGCCGACGACGCCGGCAAGCCGATGCCTACATTCAGTGGCGTGCCGTACTGGTTAATCCATCATCTTAAAGACCCGAAGAAATGGGCGGCACTTTCCGCGCCGGGCGGCGAGAATATCGCCCTCCGGAAAGACGAATCGAAAGAGTTCGTCATCGACCTGAAGAACCGAAGCGACTGGCTCGACCTCACACCGGTCATTCGTCTGCGGTCGCAGAAGGCGGCTGGCTACACCATTCGCGCTACACTAGATGGGCACGATATCACCAGCGACCTCTTGGACGATGGTGTCATCCTCAGTGGCAATGATCGCTTAAATCCCGGCACGAATCGCCGATTCGTGGTGCAGGTGACGCGCGATTCGACCTCGGCATCGACGGCCGCTTGGGCTTTGGAGTTGCTGCCGAATCCATCGGATATGAGTCTGGTCAATCAGACGCTTCAATTGACGGCAAATGCCCCTGCGCCGCTCGCGCCTGTTCGCTGACGCGGGCGCAATTTCGGTGGTTATAGAATTGAAATGCTAACAGATCATTGCACCGGAAACTTTAGGGCTTCGCCCAAAAGTTCCGGTGAATTCCAACGATAACTTCAAGATAAAGGAGATAATTAATGAAAATAAAATACTGGACATTGTGGGTTATTCTGGGATGCTTTATGGCTGCGTTTGCGCAGACGCCCGCGGCCTACGTACGTCCGCAGTTGACAGAGTCGAACGCGTGGTCAATCATTCTAATACCGGACATTCAAACGTATAGTAAATTCGGGAGGAATCAGGGAATCACTGAACTAATGACCGCGTGGATCGCCGAGAATCTTCAACCGCTGCATGTGCTTACGGTGATGCAGAACGGCGACCTCGTAGAGCAAAACGGCATTGATAAACCGAGGGGGAATAACGGTGACCAAACCAGTGCGCAGCAATGGACCGCAGTGTCGCGAGCTTTTGAGAGGCTCGATGGCAAGACGCCCTATATTCTGGCTACAGGAAACCACGATTATGGTATTGCCAGTGCCGAGAATCGTGATACGCAGTTCCCGAAGTACTTTCCTGTTAATCGAAATTCCGCATGGAAGGGAGTGCTCGTGGAATGTTGCCCCAACCGTGTAGGAGAAAAAACGCTGGAGAACGCCGCCTACGAGTTCACGACACCGCAGGGTCGAAAACTGCTTATCGTGTCGCTCGAATTCGCACCATCTGACCCGGTGCTGGCATGGGCGAAACAACTCGTTGCACGCGACGCATATAAAAAAAGTTTTGTGATCCTGATGACACACTCATTCATCAAATCGATGGTCCAGAGTAGTGCCCGCATCGTAAAGGAAAAATACCTGATCAAAGATGTGAACTATGGTCAGGCTATCTGGGACAAGCTTATCTTTCCTTCTGATAATATCCGATTCGTGATCTGCGGACATATTGCGGGTCTCAATGATCCAAAGAAAAATGTCGGCTTCCGCATCGATAAGAACCATCTTGGCAAGCCTGTATCTCAGATGCTCTTTAATGCGCAGACTGACGGTGGCGGCTGGCACGGCAATGGCGGCGACGGGTGGCTGCGAATTCTGGAATTCTCTGAGGACGGAAAAACAATATCAGTGAGAACCTTCTCGCCGTTGTTTGCAAACTCCCCTTCGACACGGCACCTTGCCTGGCGCACGGAGCCCTATAACCAATTTGTTTTTGAACTCGAAGAATGATGCTTGTTGTGCAAGAAACTTGTTGCACGTGACACCCTATTTATTGCGCAAACAAACTTTGCTGATTTTCACGGATGAAAAAATAAAAATGAGATTAAACGCATCTTCTGCAACCAAAAACGCTGTAACAACGATGTATACTGCTATACGGTCTAAACTACGACTACATAAGGGATAACTCTGTTTGTCAGGTCAGAAAATGTGATATAATTCCTGTGCTGAGAATTTATGTTTCGTCCCTACCTGTTCCGATAGCGTAGTTCTTTGGGAATGCGACTAAGAGCTTTCCGAGTAAGCCTTAATGAAGCTAATATAGAATTTCTACTTTATGCTGTTCCAAGCTGTTTCAACTATGTATCTCAAATCGCTGGATTCGGGTGTCCAACCAAGAACTGTTTTGGCTTTTGTTGAGTCAGCAACGAGTTTGGGAGCATCACCGGGCCTGCGTTCAACTTCAACTTCGGGGATTTCACTATCACTAACTTCACGGCAGACATCTATTACTTCGCGAACACTGAATCCATTTTCGGAACCGAGATTGAAGATATCGGACTCTCCACCATTCAGAAGATTTTTTAATCCGAGAATGTGTGCGTCACTTAAATCATTTACATGAATATAATCGCGAATACACGTTCCGTCAGGAGTTGGGTAATCAGTGCCGAAGATTTTGATGTTTTCGCGCTGCCCTTTGGCAACTTGAAGAATAATAGGAATCAAATGAGTTTCCGGATCGTGCCGTTCGGAAAGTTTTCCTTCAGGATCACATCCCGCGGCGTTGAAATAACGAAAAATGCAATGTTTTAATCCATAAGCAGTATCAAAATCCTGGAGAATAAGCTCCACCATTCTTTTACTGTGGCCATAAGGATTAAGAGGACCTATAGGCGTGGTTTCGTTGATTGGTATTTTTTTTACATCACCGTAAGTCGCGCATGTGGAAGAAAAAATAAAGTTTTTAACGCCAAAATCTTTGCATGCAGTTAAAAGAATTAAAGTTTGTGCGACATTGTTCTCGTAATATTCTGCCGGCTTTTCGACCGATTCGCCAACGCAGGCGAAAGCTGAGAAATGCATTACTGCATCGATTTTATAATCTGTGAAGATTTTTTCTAAGATTTCTCTGTCACCGATGTTCCCTTCAAAGAAATGAGGAGTGAGTACCGCATCGCGAAATCCACGTGAAAGATTATCAAGAACAACAACTTCATAGCCGTTTTCCATTAAACGTTTAACGCAATGGCTTCCGATGTAACCGGCACCGCCGGTAAGTAAGATAGTAGTCATGACAGATTACTGATTATTGGGTTAATTATTTTTTCTTTACTACAGAAGTTGTAGTTGTTGGTTGATAAACTTTCGTAGTACGTTTGAATACAAGCGCTTTGCCAATTTTAGAAATGTATTCCCAGCCGTTATTACCTAGTTCTTCGTATTTGCTAAAAGGATCTGTAATTGATAATTGTTTATATTCAATTTTATTGTAAGGAACCGAACGCTCAAATACAAGCGCTTTATCAAACTTTGCATCAAAGTTCCAACCTTTCAAACCAAGTTTGTTCCATTCGTTAAAATCTGCGGTGGCGGGAAGTTGAATGTAATTGAATTTCATTTCATTTTTTTTGTCATAGCGTTTAAAAACAATAGTATTTTTGAATATACATGTGAACTGCCATCCGTTTTCACCGAGTTTATTCCATTCTTGAAAGCTGTTTTGGGCAGGCATTTGCATATAATCAAGTTTAGAAGTAGCTTTAAAAATAATAGTATTTTTAAATAATGCAACGAAATCCATTTTATTGCTACCGTATTTTTTCCATTCATCAAAGCCGGCTTTAGTGGGCAATTGAGAAAAAATTGATTTATTTTTCCGGTCGCATCTTTTAAATAAAATTGCTTTGCCAATATTGTTTGCGAATTGCCATCCGTTCAATCCAAGTTTTCTCCAATCATGAAAAGGCGAGGAATCAGGCAATAGTAAATATTTCCATTTTTTGTGTTTAGGGGTAAGACTTTTACTGCTGTCAGCGAGTAGTGAATTAGAGACGAAACAAGAGAATATAATAAAAGAGATAATTAAGCGGAACATTTTAAACTCCTATGATTGAGATTAAACCATACTTATTAAATTATATAAATTAAATTGATATAGACATATTACTTAATCGCGATAATAGATGTGTCTCGCGCACCGAAGATCAAATTATTCAATTTAATAAAATTATTATTGGCAGTTGTTGAATTTTTAAGAATTTTTAATTGTTCGGGTTTGGGAAAAGGATGAAGGAAATCAACCTGAACATTTGAAAATCCGGCTTCTTTTAAATAAAATTGCAGTGTTGCAGGATGCAACGGCCTAATGTGAGTCGGATCCTTATAAAAATCAGCCGCCGCAACAAATAAGTTCAACATATTAGGTGTCTCGAGTAGCAGTTTTCCTTTTGGCTTGAGCTTATTAACAGCCATATTGAAAAACTTAATCATGTCTCCATAGTTTAAATGTTCGATGACATGAAACGCGGAAATAACCGGTAAAGAGTTATTTTTACATTTTTTCAGGACGTTGAATAAGTCGCCTTTTTTTACAGGGAGATTATTGCTAACAGCGCATTGAACAGCAACTGAATTAGCATCGATGCCCTTTGCGTGGAAGTTATTTTCAATAAGCAGTTCAACAAACTCACCGCGACCGCACCCCACATCAAGGATAAAGTTTTCTTTTGAGGATTTGACATTTTTTAATTTGTCAATGTAATAAGTCAACCGTTTTTTAATTATTTTCTCTGAACCTCTAAAAGATTGTTCATAATCAGAATATAAGGAATCGTTGATGAAATTTTTTAATTCAGCATTTGTTCCAAGAACAGAATTCTTTCCGGACGAACCGGTAGCGGTGGAAATAATGTTTTTAATTGCTTTATTTTGCTCAGCGATTTTATTATATAAAGAATGTAAATTGTTAAAACTTTGCTCCGCTTTCCCTGAATATTTGAATAATTCAGCGATTTTATTATTCATTTGATTCAACGATTCTACGAGAGTATCTTGCCGATTATCAATATCTTTAAATTGTTTGGATGTGTGCTTTTGAATATCAATTTGTCTTTTTATTACAGTTTGTTGTTCTTCGTCAAGCTTTTTAACAGATTCAACTAAATCACTTTGCCGATTGTCAATATCTTTGAATTGTGAAGTTGCAAGTTTCTGAAGGCCGGCTTGTCTTTTTATAACATTTTGCTGTTCTTCATTAAGATTTTCAATAGACTTAACTAAATCACTTTGCCGACTGTCAACATCTTTGAATTGTGAAGTTGAAACTTTTTGAATATTACTCAAAGTTTTAACGAAGTCTTTTTGTTTATTATCAATATTTTCAATAGACTTAACTAAATCGTTTTGCCGACTGTCAATATCTTTGAATTGAGAAATCACAATTTTTCGAATATTATCTTGACTTGTTGCGATGATCAGTTGTTCTTTATTTGTATTTTCCAAAGAGCTGACTATATCATTTTGCCGATTATCAATATCATTAATTTTTGAAGTTATAATTTCTTGAATATTATCTTGCCTTGTTGTAACCCCCTGTTGTTCTTTATGAAGATTTTCAATAGACTTAACTAAATCGTTTTGTCTTGTTGTAACTGCCTGTTGTTCTTTATGAAGATTTTCAATAGACTTAACTAAATCGTTTTGCCTGTCGTCAAGGTTATTAAATTGAGAAGTGGCGGTTTTTTGAATATTGTCTTGTTTTTTTATGATTGCCTGTTGTTCTATATGAAGATTTTCAATAGACTTAATTAAATCGTTTTGCCGGTTATTCAACTCGGTTATTACGTTGACAATATTATTATTAAAAATATTTTGCGCGGAGGTAAAATGCGCGAGTGAACGTGTAATGAATTTTTTAATCCATTTAAAGCGGGAATTATTATCAGGTAACTGCGGAATTTCGTGATGATTCCTGATATAATCAAATGATGTAGAGTTATTGCTCACGAATTTGATTCAAGTATTTTTTTATATAAATTAATAAGCCTGTTTGTAACATTTTCAAGCGAAAATTTCTTCACCTGGTTTTTAGTTTCTTTGACGTATTCCTGATACTTTTCTTCATTTTCAGCCATCATGGTTAACGCTTGTGCCATTGCATCCGCATTTTTAGGGTCATCTAATAAAATTCCAGCTTTGCCTGTCACTTCAGGAAGCGAGGAATTGTTTGACGTGATCGCCGGAGTACCGCAAGCCATAGCTTCAAGAATTGGTAGTCCGAATCCTTCATATAAAGATGGAAAAACAATCGCTCTGGCGCCGGCATAAATTTGTCCTATATATTTTTCATCAACGTAGCCAAGCGGGATGATTTTATCTTTTAATGCGTTGATTTTATCGTTAATCGGCGAGTTAAGCCACCCTTTAGCTCCCGCGATGACAAGAGGGATAGAAATGTTATACTTTTCAAAAGCATTGAGAATAGTTTCGAGATTTTTTCTTGGTTCGAGGCTTGCAACGAAAAGAAAATATTTTTCCGGAAGTTTATACTTTTTCTTAGTTTTAGAGATTTCTTTTTCAGAAAATTTATGGAAAGTGAGTGAATTGTACGTATTAGGGATAACTGAGATCCTTTCCGGATTAACATTTAAAAGCTCAATTAAATCTTTTTTTGTATGCTCTGAAACAGCGATAAAATGTGTGTTGCCTTTAATCGCTCTGTTAACATTTAGATTGCAAAAATCAATATTTTCCTGCGTGTGATATTGCGGATGAGTGATGAATGAAAGGTCGTGAACCGTTAATATCATCGGGTAATCAATGTCAGCAGGAGTCATATAAGCCGTGCTGTGAACCAAATCAATTCCGTGAACCGTATTTTCGGGAGATGAAAACGCCGGCAGGGGACCGCGATACAGTTCAATACTTTTTATTTTTGGAGTTTTGAAATTATATGTTTTTCCGTATTCCGGATGAACAAAAGTACCGAAACCCGGCAAAAGTTTAAAAGAAATGTTTTCGGGAGCAAATTTTGCTAATCCGTCAACTATATTTTGCGTGTATCTTCCCACACCGGTAATTTGCTCGCCAATCGCTCTGCTCACGTCAATGGCGATAGTAAAATGGTTTGAAGGTTCAAAGGTCTGAAGGTCCGAAGAGCGGTGTGGTTGAGCAGAATTTTTGTTTTCGGCTTCGATTTCTGAAAGACGGTTGTTAATCCGTGTAACGCATTTTTCAACCGACCATTTTTCTGCGACATCTTTGGCTGCCTGAGATCCTTTTTCTTTAGCTTCGTCCTGATTTTTAAAGATGTGTTTAAATAAAAATTTGAGATGCTCTGTATCGGGATCCGCCCATTTGAATCCTTTGTAATACGGACATTTCGCAACTGCGTCAATCAAACTTTTAACTTGCAGCGGATATGAATTCGCTTCAGTCATAAAGGCGGTAGGCGCACTCCAGTAAGTAGAAATAACGGGAAGTCCGCAAGCCATGGCTTCAAGAATAGGCATACCCCATCCCTCGCCGCGCGAAGTTAAAACGAAGCAGTCGGCGGATCTGTACAAACTACCAAGTTGGTGATAGGGGAGATATTTATTAACGATAAATTCTATGCGTCCACCATTTGGATTTAAGTCTAAACTTTCAATAATCGAATGAATATTTATGCCCGGATCAGTAACATTTGCTTTGCAGAGCAGAATAACCGGATCATCTGAACTAAAAGATTCATTGAAAGATTTAATTAAAATTTCAGGCGCTTTACGCTCGCCCCATTCAAAAATGGTAAGGAATTTAAAATCGTCACTGACAGGGAATTTTTTTATCAAAGGATTAAAATAATTAATATCAACGCCAAGCGGCATGACATAAATAGGCTTAGTAACACCTGACTCCGAGAAAGTTTTTTTATTAAATTCAGTAGGAACCCAGACTTCATCCATTAAATTCGCCTGTCGTGCCCATTCCTTAGGAATCCCGCTTGTTTCAAGCATTGTATAACCTATTTTATAAGGTCCTTTATTTGAAATGAATGCGTCTCCCTGACCATAAACGATGTGTGGAATATTTTTGGGAACGGATCGGTGCTTCATAACATTTATTTGATAATATCCGGTATTATCAGGTTCCTCAACCGGAAACACAGTTCCTTTACCGTAAAGATATCTGTATGTAACCTCAACATTTTGTTTGTCAAGTTCCAGCAGCATATCTTTTGAAGTCATAGCATAGCCATGCGGCCGTGAGACAGTAGAATACCAAACGGCTTTTTTATTGTATCTGTTTTCGAGTTTTTTCGCCCATTTTTTCTTGAAAGTCTTTTGAGAAGTTTCAAACAGATCGGAATGACTGACTTTATTTTCCTTTGTTGAAACATTTTCATGATGTATAATAGTAACCGCACCGCAGCAAACTGTTTTGTAACCCGATTCTTTAGCAGTAAGACAATAATCAGTATCTTCAAAATAAGAAAAATAATCTTCTGACAGAACTCCAATTTTGTTAATAAGTTCCCTTTTTATATAGGTACACGCGAAAGCGACACATTCGACTTCATGGGTAAAAGGATATTGATTGATATCCATTTCTTCACTGCCTATTTGCTGTCCCCAGAAAGTTTTTACAGGCATGTACGCGCCGGCGTGCTGAAGCATTCCGCTTGGACGTTGGAGCCGGCATCCGATGATGCCGATATCAGGTTTGGAATAAGCGGTGTCGTGAAGATGCTGAATCCAATCTTTTTGAGAGGTTAGAATTTCGGTGTCGTTATTTAACAAAATAATGTCGGAATCCGGGGCGGTTTCTTTAATTGCCTGATTATTTCCTCTGACAAATCCAACATTTACAGGATTTATGATTAAAGAAATGTTATCAAGTGATTTAAGATATTCAACCGTTCCGTCTGTGCTGCCGTTATCAACAATTATTATTTTATAATTATCATACTCGGTATGCTTTCTAAGAGTATCGAGGCATTTTTTTGTGTATTCAATGCCATTCCAGGTTAAAATTATTATTGAAACAGGTTTATTGGGCATAATTAATTATTATTTGGTTGCTAAAACTGAATAATCTAAATATCCGTAAAGCGTGTTATTCAGCTTTTCTATATTGGTATTTTCAAGTAAATTATTATCCGAATCGGTTTTAAGTTTATATTTTTCAGGCGTAGGATGTATTTCTTTAACTTTAACATTTTGAAATGAAAGCTTTTCAAGAAGAAAAGACATCGTATTGGGATGTATCGGCTGCTTATGAGTGAAATCTCTGTAGAACATACTTAACGCGAAAAAGGATGTGGGATTAGGCGTTTCAAGTGCCAATTTCCCTCCATGAGCTAATTTGGCCGAACAAAGACGCAAAAATTCCAATAATTGATTGGGATGCAGATGTTCTATAATATGGCACGCGAAAATTCCTTTTAAAGATCCGTTTTCTAAAGATTTCAGATATGATACAGCGTCCGATAGTATAACATCATGTTTCTTTGTTTTACAGTGATTTACCATATCTTCATTTATATCTAAGCCTTTCGCGGGAACACTCGCCTCGCGACAGATGTCAAGGAATTCCCCGCGACCACATCCTATGTCTATAACAAACGGGTTGGAGATTTTTTTATCTGTAGTAGATTTTGAGAAAAAAGATACGTATGGTTCTATAAGTTTTTTTACAACACTTTCTATCGCGCGATCAGCATTGATATATGGGAAATACAGATAATCGTTTGAAATATTACCGTTTATCTCCGTTGGAACGTTTTTATCAACTCTTGATATTTTAGAAACATTTTTGGTCTCAACAATTAAATTTTCCAGTCTTTGTCTTAATACAGTATTTTCATTAAGAAGAATTTCAAAACGCTCTTTTAAGTTTTCAAGAGGTAAAAGACGCTTGCTAAGTGTTCGGTTTGTTTTTTCCAACTCTTCAAAACGTTTTCTCTGTATGTTAAAGTCTTTATCCCAATTTTCCAGCTTTTCAATTCGATCTCTTTGTATGCTAAAGTCTTTATCCCAATTTTCCAGCTTTTCAATTCTACTTCTTTGGATACTGAAATCTTTATCCCATTCTTCCAATTTTTCAATACGTTTCCGCAACAGATATTTTTCCTGCTCATATGATTCAACATTTTCCAAGCGCCTGCGTAGAAAAGAGATGTCAACATCAAAATCTTCAACATATTCCAATCGGGACTGTTGGACATCCAATCTTCTATTTATATTCCTTGAGAGTTTTTCACTTTGCTCGATACGTTTATGTATTCTCACTTCTGATTTACGGAAATACTCAAATTTTTCCGCGATATCGTGAAAAAGATCGAAAAATCTATTGGTAATCTTTAAAATGGCAGCGTTAAATTCAACTTGACGTGTGGCGTAAAGTCGGAATACGCGCATAATCAGCTTTTTAATTTTATAAAACCGGGTATTCCCAGGAACTGAGCGCGGGTCATACAATTTTGAAGCGTAATCAAGATTGAAATACAGTTCAGGACTCAAACTGATATTATCATAAGTTTCAAATTCATCTAAAGAGCTGATATCCTCTAAAGAATCGACATTTTCTAAATAAATGTTTGAAAGTCCTTTGTTATTACGAATACGATGCTGTATTCCTCTCAAAAGATAATCTACGGAAATATCTTCTTTTCGTGTGTCAATATGCATTATTTAAAATTATTTTTATTAATTATATTTTAAAAATTATACAATAAAACAAAGAAATTTACAATATTGTGATTAGGAATTAGGTTGATTTGTTGTAAAACGGCCGCTTTCGGCAGTAATTTACATTTAATTTTCTATCTTAACTTTGCTTTCACCAAATAATCTTTCCACCTCCCGGAGAAACTCTTCTGAGGGTAAGATTAACATTGAATCCGGAAGATTAATAATAGAACTCTTCCTGTTTCCATTAGTTATTTTTAATGATACAGGGAGTGATCCGGAATGCTTTTTTATAAGTTGCTGCAATTTCTTCATCTTTGTTTCAGAATCTTTGGATTTATCGATAAAAATGTTGAGCTTTGTCGCTTGCCGAACTGCCGCATCGGCAGGAAATAAATTTGAAGCCGATAGAGATGTTTTTCCAAAAGTTGTTCTTATCAATCCGGTTGCAAACCAAATTTCTCCGGGCTTTAATAAATTCCTGTATTTTTCAACAAGATCCGACCAAAGAAGAATCTCATAAGTTCCGTATAAATCTTCAAAAGTTATAATTCCGTAAACGGTCTGCTTTTTACTCACACGCCAATCTGTCTTAATAATCAAACCGCCCATTACTTGTTTAGTTTCGGAAGAAATAAAATTATTATTCGTATTGTCATTAGCTTGGTAACCCATTGAGCGTGAATCTTTTGTGACTAACGCGCGCCAGGTTGACGAATAATTATCAAGCGGATGCCCGCTAAGATATATTCCAAGCATTTCTTTTTCAAACGATAAGCGGGTTAGTAAGTCCCATTCATCCACTTTTTCAAGATTTGAACGGGATTTCTTCACGGAAACATCATCATCAGATATATCAAAAAAAGACCGCTGAAATTCAGATTCTCCACCACGTTCCCATCCTGCCGCCGCATCATCAACGATTAGCATCATTCTTTGTCGGGGGATATTAAAACAATCGCCGGCGCCTGCTTTCACTAGACTTTCCAGAGCCTTTCTATTCACGATTTTATGATTTATTCTTCTTGTGAAATCGTCAATACTTTTATATTCTCCGTTTTCTTCACGTTCGTTAATTATTGCGACGGAAGCAGCCGGCCCCATGTTTTTAACCGCATCGAGGCCGTATCTAATTGCGGAACAATTTTTTTCAGCAATTAACTCCACCGAAAACTTTGCCTTACTTTTATTAAAATCAGGTGGCAAAATAACGATATTATGAATCTTACAACCCAATTTATATTCCGGGAACTTTTCCGGAGTGTCAAGTCGGCTGTTCATTAGCGCGGCAAAAAATTCTGCAGGATAATTGGCTTTCAGCCATGCTGTTCGATATGCTATAAAGGCGTAAGCGGTAGCGTGAGATTTATTAAAGCCGTATCCCGCGAATTTAGCTATTCTATCGAATAATTTCACAGCAGTTTCGTTCGGAATATTTTTCTTCAATGCGCCGGATATGAATTTTTCTCGTTCCGCTTCTACCTTCTTCTGAAGTTTCTTTGACATTATTTGACGGAAAATGTCCGCATCAGAAAGTGAATACCCGGCTAATGAATGAAGAACCTGCATTACCTGTTCCTGATAAAGCATAATTCCGTAAGTTTCTTTTAATATCGGCTTGAGTTTCGGATGAAGATAAATTACTTCTTCACGCCCGTGTCTGCGGTTTACATAAATCTCACTTTCGCTCATCGCACCCGGTCGGTATAGCGCAAGAAGAGCTATTAAGTCATCAAATCTGTCGGGCTGCAGCTCAAGAACAAGGCGAAGCATTCCGGCACTCGATTCAAGCTGAAAAACACCGGTGACATCTCCTTGTCTCAGAAACTGATAGGTTAATTTGTCGTCTAACGGAAGCGTTGATAAATTAATTTCTATATTGTGCACATGGTTAATCATCTCTACAGCATTCTGAATGATTGTGAGGGTCGAAAGCCCAAGGAAATCCATTTTCAGTAAACCGACACGTTCAACCGCGTGCATATCAAATTGCGTTATTATATCTCCGCCGGAGCCACGGGATAATGGAACAATTGTTCTTAGCGGTCGCGGAGAAATTACTATTCCTGCCGCGTGAGTTGATATATTCTTTGGCAGATCTTCAATTTTTACAGCGACATCAAGCAGGTTTTTTGCAGATCGATCATACAAGTACAATTCACGCAGGGGATGATGCCGTTCTAAAGCCTGTTTGATGATCCTCATCGTTTTGTGTTTGTGATTTCGGAAAAAATCTGCCAATAATCGACACGTTTGCTCAACTTTATTTGAAGGTGTGTTTAGTATTCTACCGGTTTCGCGTATGGCGGCTTTAAAACGCATCGTATTGAAAGTGGCGATGTTGGCAACTTTATCAGCACCATATTTCTGGCGGACATAATCAATTACTTCCACGCGCCTCAGTTCACAGAAGTCCATATCGATATCCGGCATTTTTTTTCGCGCGGGATTTAAAAATCGTTCGAAAAGTAATCCGTAATCGATTGGATCAATATCTGTTATGCCAAGAAGATAACTGACAAGACTTCCCGCGGCTGATCCTCTGCCAGGGCCGACAGGGATGCTATTTTTTTTTGCGAAGGCGACAAAATCAGCGACTATGAGAAAATAATTAATAAAACTCATTTTTTGAATGATTTCTAACTCAAATTTAAGCCGCTTGTCAACCTCTTTTCGCTTGCGCTTTGTAAGCTTTACATTCGAGTTAACCGTTTCATCTTCCCAGTCCGGATATCGATTTACAAGTCCTTTGTAACAAAGTTCTTTTATATAATGAATACTTGTTTTATCTCCAGGACATTCAAAACGGGGTATTATAAAATCCCGATTCACGCGAAGCTCAACAGCGCATTGCTCCGCTATAAAAACTGAATTTTTAATGGCTTCCGGCGCATTCTTAAATATTTTGTGCATCGTATCTGAATCGCGGAAATAATACAAATCTGATTTTGGAGCGAGCTCAGAAAAAGAATTTACAGGAGTTCCTTTTTCAATGTTTAGTAATAGTTCTACAGATATCGCATCTTCCTTTCGCGCGTACAAACATTGATTAGCAGCTACAACAGGAATATTGATTTGCCGTGCAAGGTTAATCATTTTCGGCAAAACTCTTTTTTCTTCATAAAGTTGATGCCATTGGAGCTCTATATAAAATTTGCCTGCTCCGGCGCAATGGGAGAATTTCCCCGCGATTTCTCTGGCGATATTTTCATTGTTATTCAAAATAGTCTGAAATATTTCACCGTTAAATCCGCCTGATAAAATTATCCAATCGCCCGCGAGTTCTTCAATCCATTCCTTTTTTGCGTATAAAACACGTTCATTTCCTTCGATTTGAATTCGTGTGATAAGTTCACATAGCTTTTCATATCCTTTATTATTTTCAGCAAGAATCACTATATCATAAATCGCAGGTGAAAGCGGGTCGATACTGATTTGCTGTGAAAAAGATTCAACTGCAATCTCCGCGCCGATTATTGGGCGAACCCCGTTTCGTAAACACGCATCGTAAAATCTCATGCACGCGTGAAGATTCATTCTGTCTGTCAGCGCAACTGCCGGCATACCGTTTTCAGCGGCGAGTTTTGCTATGTCATTAACGCGCAGCGCACTTGACAATAACGAAAATTCGCTTAGATTATGCAGGTGTACAAAAGAAGAGTTGGACATGGAGTGCTTTAAGGTTATTCACTTTGCTTATTTAAGGTTGCTCGCTTCGTTCGCTTAAGGTTATTCGCTTTGCTCATTTAAGGTTGCTCACTTCGTAAAAAATATGGAAATCAGATAGCTTCAATTTCCAGGGACCTTACGGCCGCTTTATCAATCAAACTTAGATTGCGTAACAATAGCCTTAAGTGCTATTGCGCACCCTTAACAAGAACAACGAGTAACTGTAAAATAATAACAAATGATAGAACGTAAATCAAGTGGTTTTTTACAAAAAATTACCGATTTCGTGATGATAGCTTTCGCGTTACAAATTAACATTGTTTTTCAGCCGTATCGTGCAGTAGATGTGTTGCAAAAAAGAGAGCCGAGTTATGCACAATTTTAATTTACTCTGATGAGCTGTGTAAAAGCCCATCCTCATAAATTCAAATTGTGGTTAACTCTTAAAGTATCCCATTTACAATCAAAATCAGAGTAATAAACAAAAAACGCAAAAGGTGACATTTCTATAAACTTGACACAAATCTTAAAATAGCTTTGACGAAAAAGACGAACTGTGGTATAATAAGCATGTAATAGAATAATAATTCATTTAATGGAGCTTTTATGAAATTGAAACTTGTAATAGTATTTTTATGCCTTGCAGGAATTATGACCGCTATGGCTGAACCTTACGAAGTATTGCTCGCTACTGATCCGCCGGGAGCGGATGCGTATCTTTACCTCGTCCATCCCTTTAATATGCCGGATAACACGAATTACGGAACTAGTCATTATTATTTCGATTGCCAGCCGACAGTGCCGCAACCCGATTGGGGTGTTAAAGGTTGGGATGGCGACGACCCGTGGTTAAATAACAATTGGACTTATGGTGTGCGTAAAATTAGAGCAAATATTTTAAACGATCCGGGTGATTGCTGGGTGAAAGTCGCCTATCTTGGTTCCGGTAGCGCTTTATGCACAGTTACAGTTACAAATTGGCGCGGAGCGCAGCCTGTAACTTTCACAAAAAATATGAGTGAAGGCGATGCGCCTTGGTATGTTACAAACCTTCCGTGCGCCCAAAATATGAAATTAAATATTTTAAAAGCGAAACAAAATAGAACATCAGGCCGCCTTAAAATTAAGGCACTGATCTGCCATATCAATCCGATGACAGAAACAACAACTTATTTTCGTGCTTCCCTTGACTCATCTGAAGATTACAGTTTGAGAGTTGAAGAATGGATGCATTACACAACTGAAAAGAATGTGAAAATAAGAAAAGAAGGCACTGTCGGTAAATTTGGTAAACCAATAAGTGCAATTATAAAAATAAAGGATATGATAAGCAGTCTGGTTGTCAAAGGGCAAGGGCGGAATATGTACCAAAACAGACCATTACGCGTTTTTATCGCGCTCGGCGGTTGTAGTGGATATCAGTTGATCAATATGGATGCTAAATCAAAGTATAAAGCTGACGTCAAATATAAATAAATCGGTTGTTCCGATAGTGTGGCGGAGATTACAGGATAAAACTTAGGCACTGATTTCACTAATTTCCACTGATTATAATTTTATTTTCTAATGATTTTGTCACTTAATCGTTTTGTCAAAGAAAATATTCGTCTTTAATTCCCTTCTTCCGCAAGATTTATTATCGATAAACCGAGTGCTTCGCCAAATAATCCGATTTCCGATAAGTTTATATGCTCATTCGCAATGTGTGCCTGCCCCGGAGAGTCGAGAGAGAAACCGATAGCTGGAATATTTTTTTCTACAAGTTGTTTGCAAACAGTTGTACCGCTCATCCCGAAAAGAGAAGTTTCTTTTCCCGTTAAATCTACAATCGATTTCTTGATTGCTTTTACAAGTGGATTGTCATCGGAAATAACAAATGGCAGCATATGTTCTTCTGATTGAACATCGTAACTCAAGCAATATTTCTCATTTAGAACTTCTTTTGCGAATTGCTCAATCAAGTTCAGAATTTCATCTTTGTTTTTTTGCGGAGTGTATCTGATATCAATAGATATTTCACATTCGTTAGGAATAATGTTATAAGCGGTTCCACCGGAAATTTTCCCGATATTTATTGTTGAAGGAGAGAAGATTTTGTCACCGTCCTCACCAAAATAACCGGTTTTTTCTTTAAACAAAGATTGAATCTTATTTAAGAAAACATTACCGGCAAGTATCGCGTTTAATCCTTCTCCAGGCGTTGATGCATGAGCTTGTTTGCCGTGGAATTTTACTTTAACACGAAGCATTCCTTTCTCACCAATAGAAACGGAATAAATGGAACTTCCGGTATCGGGGACTATCGCGTAATCAGCTTTTATATTATTTTCTTTTAGCAAATATACAACCCCATGCTCGGAACCAAGCTCTTCATCGGCTACCGCTCCGACAAGCATTGCCCCTTTAAATTCTTTTTCATATTTTTTGAAAAAAGCCGCGAGTAGAAGAGAGGAAACTAATGGTCCTTTATCGTCTGCTGAGCCTCGACCATAGAGATAACCGTCTTTGATTACCGGTTCGAATGGCTTTGTTGTCCATCCGTTGCCTGCAGGAACAACATCTGTATGTCCGGGAACAAAAACTGTGGGTGAACCGTTACCGACTTTAGCAAGAAGATTTGTTCGGCCGGGCGCAGCTTCATAAGTTTCGTACGCGATATCATATTTTTTGAGGAAAGTTTTTACAACTTCCACAGCGAGATATTCGTTTCCGGGCGGGTTTGTTGTATCTTTTTTAACTAATTCACAAAGAAGGTCAATTCCTTCCTGCTCATGTTCTTTAAACCAGACTTTAAGTTTATTTTTCATTGGATTATTGGATTAATTCCCACTTTCAAAGCGAAGACCGGCGTAAGCTGGTGGGTGCCCTTTGGGGGGGATGTTAATTTGGATTATTGAATATTAAAACTGATTTCCGATTGCCGCCCTCAATTCCTTCACAGCAGATGTCATATCATCAGCCATAGTTACGGCGGTAACAACAGCGATTTTTTTAGCACCTGTTTGCAACACTTTATCAATATTTGTAGTTTTTATTCCGCCCATTACAGTAAACGGAATATGTAAATGCGGAACAATTTCTTCTATCATTTCAACTCCAACAACTTTTAAATGCAGTTTGGTACCAGTGGGGAAAACAGGACCTATATTCACATAATCCGCACCGGCTGATTGTGCGTCAAGAGCTTCTTCAAGGTTATGGGAAGAACTTCCGATGATCAAATCAGGAGCGATCTTTCTTGCTTTCGCAATCGAGAAATCTTCCTGTCCGAGATGAACGCCATCGGCGTCAACTTCAATTGCGACATCTATATAATCGTTTATGATTAGTAAGATTTCTGCATCGGCAGTTATTTTACGGAATTTTTTTGCCATTTCGAGGAAACGTTCTCTGCAGCATTTTTTATCGCGAAGCTGAATTATTTTTCCGCCGCCCTTTATTACAGCGTCAAGGACTTCATAATTTGATCTTCCGTTTGACAGTTCTTCGCAAGTAACTGTGTAAAGGTCGATTTGTTCGAACAATTTTTTTCTTTTTTCTAGCATATAGTTCATAGTTGGTAGTAAGGACCGCAAAGACAAAGATTGACTTAAAGTCCAAACGTCTAACGTCAAATCCATTAATCCGCTAATCCATGACGCACTAGGAAGTGCGTCTTACTTCATCAATCCATTCTTCAAATATTCCCTGTCCCAGTCTTTCCACACAGGTTCATATCCTGCTTTTTTAATTGCTTCGGCAACTTCAGCGGCGGACCGCTTATCAACCACGTCAAACTGCTCTCCCGCTTCGCTTGCGTTTGAATAGCCGAGTGGAGAAGTGCTGCTTGCCGCGCTCATTTGAGTAATTCCGAGATGGAGCATATTATCACGAGTGTTCGCCGGTTCACGTGTTGATAAAACGAGATGAACATCCGGTAAAACGAGTCTGAACACGCAAATTAATTGAGCGAGCTGCCTATCTGTTAGCGGGTTTTCTGGAACAAATCCTCCGGCTGCACCGCGCAGTCGCGGGAAAGAAATACTTACCTGCGTCTGCCAATACTGCGTCATTAAAAAATAAGAATGAAAACCGGTGAATAATGCTTCCGTTCGCCAGTTGTCTAAGCCGTAAAGCGGGCTTACACCGATTTTTCTTATACCCGCTTTTGCCGCGCGTTCAACAGTATTGATTCTCCAGTTATAATTGCTTTTTCTCCCGCCGGGGTGAACTTTTGAATAAGTTTTTTTATTATAAGTTTCCTGATAACAGGTTACACAATCAACACCGCTTTTTATTAATTTAGCGTAATCGTCTTGAGATAGCGGCTGAACTTCCACGCATATTGACGAAAATTTATCACGAAGCCTTCCAGATAGCTCACATAAATAATCAACGTTCGCGTAATCAGGGTGCTCACCGCTTACCAACAAGATATGTTGAAATCCCATTTTATGCAGCAGCATACTTTCATTTACCGCTTCGTCAATCGACATCGCAAGTCGTTTGACTTTGTTTTTCGCGTTAAATCCGCAATAAACACATAAATTAGTGCAATAATTACTGACATAAAGCGGAACGTACATTAAAACAGTTTTACCAAATCGCTGCAAAGTTAGTTTGCGTGACCGCTGAGCCATAGTTTCAAGCTGCTCACTTGCCGCCGGCGAAAGCAGAACGGGCAAATCGTTAATTGAGAGTTCGGGTTTAGCGAGAACTGTACTAACTTGTTCAGAAGAAAATCCAAGAATCTCTTCGGATAAATTTTCCCAGCCGTAATTGTCGAGCAGGTCATCACAAGCTTCGCGAAAGGAATTATATTTATGAGTTATAAATTTCATATTTTTTGCCACGAATGCACGAATTGATTTTTAACCACGAATGGACACGAATGAACACTAATAAATATATTACATCGTTTAAATTAATGTTTTGCCACCGCTTTTTTGTCATAATGTTTAAGTTATAAAAAAATATTTTGTTTTTAGGTTGTTTTTTTTGAGTTATAGATCTTTTTTGCCTTTAATTCGCGAATTTGTGGCGAATTTTTTGAAAATTCGCAGCCGCAGTAGTTCTGCCGATAAAGGTTAAATCT
>Ga0164318_10001164_pt1 | contig 22862 bp, 23 predicted proteins | sample GuaBasSedimGuay9_FD_113734 | JGI IMG/M metagenome (GOLD analysis project Ga0164318, IMG submission 113734) | Subseafloor sediment microbial communities from Guaymas Basin, Gulf of California, Mexico - Guay9, Core 4571-4, 0-3 cm | ecosystem: Environmental > Aquatic > Marine > Hydrothermal vents... | reverse complement strand
GTCAAACTACCCTTTGCCTTCCATTCCCTCAGAACAGCAATTGTCCCGGCAGGTGCTGTAGCAGAAGATAGAGAAGAAAGAAGGATAGAAAGGGGAAGATTTTTTGAAATAAGATAAATGAAGAAAAAAACACAGAGAGATGTCACAATTACCTCTACAATCAGGACTATTACCATTTTTTTTCCCATCTCTTTAAGGAAGTCAAAAGAAAAACTAATTCCAATTGTATAGCCAACAAGAGATAGTGTGAAACTGCTTATAATCTCACCAAAACCTTTTGGGATATTTAATTTAAAAACAGGGCCAAGAATAAATCCAACTATGAGATAACCAAGAATCCCGGTAAGTCCTAACTTTATAAATCCTCTCCCAACCAGATACCCTGCTGTTCCAAGTAATCCAATAATGAAAAGAACTTTGATTTCCATCTTAAGAGAAACAGTGTGAGAATTTTATTATTAAAAAAATCCTTTCTTTTCCAGAATACCAAAAATGATATCAAGAAGGCTCAATATTCCAACAAGATTCCCTTCATCATCCACAACAGGGAGCCTGTTCAGATTCTGTTTTTTCATTCTCTCATAAGCAACAGAGACCTCCTCATTTTCATTAACAACTGCAGGATTTGTTTTCATAATATCAGCAGCAATGCATAAATTGAGAATTTCAGGGGATATTTCAAGACTCAAATCAATTGTAAAAATCTCCCTGAATTCTTTTGGTACACTTGTAAGCCTTGAAATGAATTCTTCAATGTGTTTTGGATGTGGTTTGAAAATATGGAAAATATCTTCCCACTCTATTATACCAACAAGTTTCTTTTTATCCACAACAGGCAGTGTATGGTATTTGAATTTATCAAAAACTTTAAGAATCTCCCTTAAAGTTGTTGAGACTTCAACATACACAACTTCCTTTTTCATGAATTCTTTTACCAAATACATTTCTCTAATCCTGAACAACAAACTGACTTAAATATTTAAAAGAAAGAATCAAACCTGTATCTTCAAGTTTCCTGCTCTCTGTATCTCTGTAAACAGAATCATGCCATCCTTCTATATTTAAATCCCCATCATATCCACTTCTCAGCAACTCTTTAATACAAAGATTCCAGTCAGTATCTCCAAAACCAGGGAAGCAATGTTCAATTACTCCAGGATACCATATTCCATAGGTAGAAAGCAAATCCCTGTTTACATGTGCATCCTTTGCATGGACATGGAAGACTTTCTTCCCGAATTTTCTGAGATTTGCAACAGGGTCTATAAACATACATATTAAATGGCTTGGGTCCCATTCAAGACCGATAAATTCTGAATCAATCTCATTGAAAGCTATTTCCCACATATAAGGAGTACACATCATATTTATACCTCCGGATGGAGTGTGGAATTTGCCCATTGGACAGTTTTCAAAAGCTATCTTAACCCCATGGTCTTCTGCAAATTTAACATGTTCTCCCCATATCTCCTTAAATTTCGGAATGCTTTCCTCAAGTGGCCTACCCACAATTCTTCCTGCAAAACCTGCAACAACTTTAACATTTATCCTTTCAGCCAGAAGTATCACATTCCTCACAAGTTTTTTATATTCCTCTTCTTTCTGTGGATCAAAATGGTTCACATAAAAACCACCTATACAGGAAATTCTTATTCCATTTTCCTCATACACACTCTTCATCTCCTCTGCTTTTGTCTCCCATCCATCTTTACCAGGAAAGAAATCTTCTTTACCGGTAACTTTCAATTCACAGCTTTTAAATCCGACTTTTTTTGCAAATCCAATTCTCTCTTTACTGTATTCCATTAAAAATCCTATACGCATTTTCTCCCCCCTCCTTTTAATGGTAATATAATAAAGTAAAAGGAAAGTCAATTCAAATGGAATGGAAAGAATTCACTCTTGATAACGGGATTGGAGTAATATACAAGAATTTGAAAGAATTTTATTCTGTATGTGTTGGAGTATGGGTGAGGATTGGAAGCAGATTTGAAGATGAAAAAATTTCTGGAATATCACATTTTATAGAGCATCTACTTTTTAAAGGGACAAAGAAAAGGACATACAGAGAGATAAAGGAATCTGTTGAAGGAGTTGGTGGAAGTTTCAATGGTTTTACATCTGAAGAAGTTACATGTTACTGGATAAAAATACTTAAAGATTATTTTGAAATTCCCTTTGATGTTCTCTCCGATATGGTCCAGAATCCTCTTTTTAAAGAAAATGATATTGAAAGAGAAAGAATGGTGATAATTGAAGAGATAAATATGTACAGGGATTTACCTTCAAGATATGTCCATGAACTTTTTGACGAAATTGTCTTCCACGGACACCCTCTTGGAAGGCCGATTTCAGGAAGAATTGAAAGTGTAAAAAATATAAAAAGGGAAGACCTTTTAGATTTTCTCCAAAAAAATTATACTGCGGAGAATATTGTTTTAAGTATATGTGGAAATTTTGAGGAGGATGATTTAAAAAGGTATTCGGAAAAATATTTTGGAAGTATCAGGAAAAGCGGAAAGGAAAACGAATTTATTGAATTTAAAAACAGGTCTGAAAAAAGGTTAAAAGTTTTATATAAAGAGACAGAACAGTGCCATTTCTGTCTTGGAGGATTGACATTTTCAAGATTTGATAAAAGAAAGTATGCCCTCCAGGTTCTCAATATAATTCTTGGTGGAAATATGAGCAGCAGACTTTTCAATGAAGTGAGAGAAAAAAGAGGACTTGCTTATGATATTAAAAGTTATGTGAAATTTTATCAGGATACAGGAAACTTTGTAATATCTGCAGGTGTTGCTCCATCAAAAATAACTGAGGCTCTTAAAGTTATAAAGAATGAATTGATAAAAATAAGGGAAAAGGGAGTGAAGAAGAAAGAGATTGAAATGGCGAAAAAATTCCTTATCTCACAATTTTTAATGGTATTTGAGGACAATCTTGAATATATGATGTATCTTGGAGAGGAGAAATTGCTGAAGAAAAAACCTTCATCTATCAAGGAGACTGTTGAATCGATCAAAAAAGTTAATAAGGATGATGTTGAAAATGTTGCAAGGGATATTCTCAATAACGAAAACCTGTATATATGTCTGATTGGACCTGTTAAAAAGGAAGAAGATATTGAAGAAATTTTGGAAATTTCTTAAAAATGTTATAATATTTGGCTATGGATTTAAAATCAACACCTTTACTTGAGGAGCATAAAAAGTTAAAAGCAAAGATTGGTGAATTCGCTGGATGGTTGATGCCAATCCAGTACAGTGGAATTATAGATGAATATTACTGGACAAGAAAGAATTGCTCTGTTTTTGATACATGTCATATGGGAGAATTCATCGTCCATGGAGATTTAAAAGAATCAAATCTTGATAGGGTTGTAACCCATGATTTAGAAAATATGGAAATAAACAGATGCAGTTATGGTTTTATCCTCAATGAAAAAGGTGGAATAATTGATGACCTTCTTATATACAAATTGCAAAAAGATAAATGGATGCTTGTTGTGAATGCTGGAACATGTGAAAAAGATGAGAAACATCTGAGAAAATATATCAATGGGCTTGAAAATATCTCAGAAAATACTGCAAAATTTGACTTACAGGGTCCTCTTTCACGCGAAGTTTTAAAGGATATTCTGAAAGATGAGAGTGATAAACTTGAAAAACTTAAATATTACCATTTTGACTACTTTTCTCTATTTGGAGAAAATGTTATTATAAGCAGAACAGGTTATACCGGAGAACTGGGATATGAATTGTATCTGAGTAAAAAAAATGTGGAAAAATTATGGAAATTGCTTTTATCTGATGAAAGGGTAAAACCTGCAGGTCTTGGAGCAAGGGATATATTGAGACTGGAGATGGGATATCCACTTTATGGAAACGATATAAATGAAGATACAACTCCTCTTGAAGCAGGATTTGAAAAATTTGTAAATTTAAAAAAGGATTTTATCGGTAAATCTGCCCTTTTAAAGCAGAAAAAAGAAGGGATAAAAAAGATGCTGGTATGCCTTAAATCAAATTCTCGCCGTGCTCCAAGGCATAATTATAAAATATATCTGGATGGGAAAGAAATCGGTTATGTAACAAGCGGAACATTTTCTCCAATTTTATCCTGTGGAATAGGGATGGGATATATAGAAAAGGATTATTTTGAAATTGGGAAAAAAGTATTGATTAAGGATGGAAAAATAGAAATAGAAGCAGTAATTGTGGAAAAACCATTTTATAAAGAAGGTTCATTGATGAAATAAGGAGGGGAAATGGAGATTCCAGAAGGATTACTTTATACAAAGGAGCATGAATGGATAAAAATAGAAGGGAATCTTGGGACAATAGGTATAACTGATTATGCACAGAATGCTCTTGGAGACATAACTTTTGTGGAACTTCCAAAAGTAGGAGATGAGGTTAAACAGTTTAAGCCATTTGCTTCAGTGGAATCGGTTAAGGCTGCTTCAGATATATATGCACCTATGTCGGGGAAAGTTGTAAAATTAAATGAGAAACTTTCAACTTCACCAGAACTTATCAATAATTCTCCATATGGAGATGGATGGATTGCAGTAATTGAAATTTCTGATGAGAAAGAGAAAGAAAATCTTATGACAGCTGAAGAATATAAAAAATATGTGGAGGAGTTATCAGAATGAGCTATATTCCTCATACTGAAGAAGAAATAAAAAAGATGCTTGAAACAATCGGGGTTTCATCAATAGAGGAGCTTTTTGCCGATATAAAGGAAGATTTAAGACCCAAATCATTCAACCTCCCTGAAGGGAAATCTGAATTTGAAGTAAAGGAACACATGGAAAAACTCTCCTCAAAAAATAACTCCAATTTGATAAACTTTATTGGAGGTGGTTTTTATGACCATTATATCCCCGCAGTTGTTGATGCAATTGTATCAAGGAGTGAATTTTATACCCCTTATACACCTTACCAGCCAGAATGTTCACAGGGAGTTTTGCAGACAATATATGAATACCAGACAGCCATCTGCAACTTAACAGATATGGAAGTCTCAAATGCATCTCTTTATGATGGTGGTAGCGCTCTATTTGAAGGTATGATGATGGCATGGAGAATCACAGGAAGGAATAAATTCATCATTGATGGCAGTTTAAATCCAATTTATCAGAAAATGCTTTCCACCTATACAAAAAATCTCCCATTTGAAATTATCAGAATACCTCCACATGTAAACGAGATTGAAAGGGATTTAATTTATAAAAATCTTGATGATAAAACTGCATGTATAATCCTGCAGAATCCCAATTTCTTTGGAACTGTTGAAGACTATACAGATATTGTTGAAAAAGCACACAGTTTTGGAGCACTTGCTGTAATCTCTGTATATCCTGTTTCCCTTGGATTGATAAAAACACCTGGAGAGATGGGAGCAGATATTGTAACTGGAGAGGGACAGAGCCTTGGAATCCCGCTTTCTTTTGGTGGCCCTTATTTTGGATTTCTGTGTTCAAAAAAGGAATTTGTGAGAAAAATGCCAGGACGTATCGTTGGAGCCACAGTTGATAAAGATGGAAATAGAAGATTTGTTCTAACTCTGCAGACAAGAGAACAGCATATAAGGAGACAGAAGGCAACATCAAATATATGTACAAATGCTGCTCTCTGTGCTTTAAGGGCACTTATTTTCCTTTCTATTCTTGGTAAAGATGGATTTGTGGAATTTGCAAAACTTAATTACAACAAAAGTGAGTTTACAAAAAATGTTTTAAAGGAGATTCCAGGTGTAGAGATTTTAAATACACAAACTTTCAATGAGTTCACAATCCGTATTCCAAAAGATGGAAGAGAAGTTGTCAAAAAAATGGTTGATAAAGGTTTTCTTGCAGGTATCCCTCTTGGAAATTTCTTTAAAGGGATGGAAAATTGCATTTTGATTACAGTAACTGAGAAAAGGAAAAAAGAGGAAATTTTGAAATTTGCTCAGGAGTTAAAAAATGAAATTAATATTTGAAAAAAGTGTAAAGGGAAGAAAAGGGATAAAACTTCCAGAATGTGATGTTCCTGAGGCTGAAAACTTACCAGAAAATTTAAAAAGAAAAGAAAAACCAATTTTACCAGAAGTCTCGGAACTTGATGTTGTGAGACATTTCACTTCCCTTTCACACTTAAACTTCTCTGTTGATACAAACTTTTATCCCCTCGGTTCCTGCACAATGAAATATAATCCCAAATTTACTGAACAGATTGCCAATCTCCCAGGGTTTTCAAGACTACATCCATTTGCTCCTTTCATTTCAGAAGAGATAGTCCAGGGAGCACTCCAGGTTATATATGAGACTGAAAGACTTTTATGTGAAATCACAGGTATGGATGAGTTTACCTTAGAACCACTTGCTGGAGCACATGGAGAACTTACCGGATTGCTTTTAATAACAGCTTACCACAAATACCATGGGAAAAAGAAAAAGTATGTTATTGTCCCTGATTCATCACATGGAACAAACCCTGCTTCAGCAGCTATATGTGGTTATGAAGTGGTTGTTATTCCTTCAGATAAAGATGGATGTATGGATTTAAAGGAATATAAAGAAAAACTCAATGAAGAAGTAGCAGCAGTAATGCTCACATGTCCAAATACACTTGGTCTTTTCAATCCACATATTAAAGAAATTGCAGATTTGGCACACAAAGCAGGTGCACTTATGTATTATGATGGAGCAAACTTAAATGCCATTATGGGGAAGATGAGACCAGGGGATGTGGGTTTTGATGTGGTCCATCTAAATCTCCATAAAACATTTTCCACTCCACATGGTGGTGGAGGGCCAGGAGCAGGTCCTGTGGGTGTGAAAAAAGAACTTGCAGATTTCTTACCATGCCCGAGAGTTATAAAAAAGGAAGATAAATACATTCTAAAAGAAGATATTCCAAATTCAATCGGTTCCATTGCTCCTTTCTATGGAAACTTTGGTGTTATTTTAAAGGCATATGCTTATATACTTTTACTCGGTAAATCAGGCCTTATTTCTGTAAGTGAACATGCTGTATTAAATGCAAATTATATCAGAACCAGACTTAAAGAATATTACCATCTACCATATGATAGAATATGCATGCATGAATGTGTATTTTCTGCTGAAAAACAGGCAAAAAAGGGAGTCCATGCTATTGATATTGCAAAATATTTGATAGATAAAGGATTCCACCCACCAACAATATACTTCCCACTTATTGTAAAAGAAGCATTGATGATTGAACCAACAGAAACAGAATCAAAGCAGACACTTGATAAATTCATTGAGACTATGATTGAAATTGCAAAACTGGCAGAGGAAAATCCTGAAGTGATAAAAAATTCTCCAAAGGAATTCCCTGTAAAAAGAGTTGATGAGGTAAGAGCAGCAAGAAACCTTGATTTGAGATGGAAAGAAAACCAGAATGGCTGAACAAAAAAATAGATTTGAAAACATGCAATACTTTAAGAAGACTTTTAAGAGATTTAAAACTCCATACAATATGCGAGGAAGCATTCTGCCCAAACATTTCTGAATGTTTCTCAAAAGGGACAGCAACTTTTTTAATCCTCGGTAACATCTGCACAAGAAATTGTGCTTTTTGTGGAGTCAGAAAAGGGAAACCATCAGGTGTTGATGAGGAGGAACCTGAAAGAGTTGCAGAGGCTGTTAAACGCCTTAATTTAAGATATGCTGTAATTACAAGTGTAACAAGAGATGACCTTGATGATGGAGGAGCAGAACAATTTGTCAGAACTATTTTAAAAATAAGGGAAAAGTCAGAAAAAACAAAGATTGAAGTTCTTATCCCTGATTTTGGAGGGAATGAAAAATCAGTTGAAAAAATAGTGGAGGCAAAACCTGATGTTATAGGACATAATATTGAGACTGTCCCCAGATTATATCCTGTAATCAGACCAAAAGCAAACTATTCTGTTTCATTAAACATTTTAAAGATGGTGAAGAAAATGGACAGTTCAATTTATACAAAATCAGGATTAATACTCGGTTTTGGCGAGAAAGAGGAAGAAGTAATTGATGTTTTAAAATCTTTAAGGGAAGTAAATTGTGATTTTTTAAGCCTTGGACAGTATTTACCTCCACGTATAAACTCCTATCCTGTGAAAGAATATATACATCCTGATAAATTTGATTATTATAAAAATATTGCATTATCATCCGGATTCCTCCATGTGGAAAGTGGCCCATATGTTCGCAGTTCTTATTTGGCAGAACAGTACTTGAAATAATCACCAACCTTGACATCAATCTCTCACCAACATAAAATAATAATCAAATGAAAAAAGAATTAATCAATCTTCTTGAATACTGGGAAAAGGAAAGGGGTATAGAGAGAAAGATATTGCTTGATTCCCTTGAGAAGGGGCTTCTTTCTGTCTACAGAAAGAAAGCAGGTCTTCCTGAAGATGTAAAAATTAAGATAAACCCTGAAACAGGAGATATTCTTTTTCTCAATGAAAAAGGAGAAAAAATACCCTCCCCTTCTTTCCCATGGGAAAGAATTGCTGCACAGACTGCAAAACAGATATTGACTCAGAAATTAAGAGAGGCTGAAAAAAAATCAATCTATCAGGAATTCAAGGGGATGGAAGGTGAGGTAATAAGTGGAAGAGTGGAAAGATTTGAAAATGAACACACCATAATATCATTTGGAACAGCAGAAGCACTTCTTCCAAAACACCATCGCCTTCCACTTGATAGATTCAAAGTTGGTGACCCTGTGAAAGTTTATATTCTTGAGGTGAGAAAACCAAACCAGGGGAATTATCAAATAATAGTCTCAAGAACACATGCCAATTTTGTTAAAAAACTTCTGATGAATGAGATACCTGAATTAAAAGAGGGGATTGTTGAAATAAAAGCACTTGCAAGATTCCCTGGAGACCTTACAAAAGTTGCTGTTTATTCAAAAAATGAAAAGATAGACCCTGTCGGAACATGTATAGGTGATAAAGCAACAAGGATAAGGAATATTGTGAAAGAATTGCATGGAGAAAAAATAGAAATTATCCCATGGGACCCTGATATTAAAAAATTTATCCTGAATTCATTGAGTCCTGCCAAAGGTGAAAAGATAATGCTTGATGAGAAGAAAAAAGAAGCGGTAGTCCTTGTCAGTGATGACCAGTTGTATCTTGCCATAGGAAAGAGAGGACAGAATGTGAGGCTTGCCTCAAAACTTACTGGATGGAATATAAAAGTTTACAGATTTTCAGAATACTCCACAGAAGAAAAACCGGCAATATGTGTAATTGAAGGGATAGATGAGGAAAAAGGGAAAAAGTTGAGCCAGGCAGGATACAGTTCAATAAAATCTCTCGCAGAGGCAAAAATTGAAGAACTTGTTAAAATTCTTGGAATTGATGAAAACGAAGCAAAGGAAATTAAAGAAAAAGCAGAGAAAAAACTGGAAGAATTACTTAAAAGCGAAAAATGAGAATTTATGAACTTGCAAAAAAATACGGTGTTGATAGCAAAAAACTTCTGGAAATATGTGAGAAAGTTGGGATAAAGGATAAAAACTCATTAAGTGGTTTGAAAGAAGAAGAGGCTTTAAAAATTGAAAATTATATTAAAGAGTCAAAAGAAAAGGGAAATCTGCAGAAAAGGGCACCTGTTGTTACAATAATGGGACATGTAGACCATGGAAAGACAACAATATTGGATGCGATAAGAAAAAGCAGAATAACTGCTAAAGAATACGGTCAGATCACACAGAAAATAGGAGCATATAAGGTTACCCTCCCTCAGGGCTCAATAGTCTTCATAGATACTCCTGGACACGAAGCATTTACTGCAATGAGAGCAAGAGGAGCAAAGGTTACAGATATTGTGGTTCTGGTAGTTGCAGCAGATGAAGGAGTAAAACCACAAACACTGGAAGCAATAGACCATGCAAAATCTGCAAATGTTCCAATAATAGTTGCTATAAATAAAATTGATAAGCCAAATATAAACCCTGAGAAAATTAAAAAAGACCTTTCAGAATACGGATTGGTTCCTGAAGAATGGGGGGGTGATACAATATATGTAAATGTTTCAGGTCTTACAGGACAGGGACTTGATGAACTTCTTGAGATGATTCTATTGCTTGGAGAAATGATGGAACTCAAAGCAGACCCAAATAAACCAGCAAAGGGAACAATTATAGAATCACAGCTCCACAAATCAAAAGGCCCTCTCCTTACCGTCCTTGTCCAGGAAGGAACATTACACCTCGGAGATATATTTGTGGCTGGAGAGACCTGGGGAAAGGTTAGAGCCATGGTTGATGACTGGGGTAAAAGGATTGAAAAGGCAGAACCTTCCACACCTGTTGAGATACTTGGAAGTAATGAAGTTGTTCCTCCAGGAACAAAATTTGAAGTTGTAAGTTCTGAAAAAGAAGCAAAAGAAATATGTGAAAGGATAAAAGAAGAAAAGAAAAAGGCTGTAAGTACAGTTAAAAAACTTACTCTTGAGGACCTTTACAGAGAATTGAAAAAAGGCGAAATAAAAGAACTGAAGATTGTTCTGAAAACCGATTATATAGGTTCAATTGAGGCGATAAGAAATGCAATAGAAAAGATACCAACTGAAGAAGTAAAGATATCCTTCATCCATTCAGCAACAGGGCCTATTACTGAATCAGATATCCTTCTTGCTTCAGCATCAAATGGAATAGTAATAGGATTCAATGTTCCTCTCGCTCCAAAGGCTGAAGAAGTTGCAAAAAGAGAAGGTGTTGAGGTTAAAATTTACAGGGTAATTTATGAACTTGTGGATGAAATAAAGAGAGCAATTGAAGGAATGCTTGAACCTGAGGAGAAAGAAAACATTCTTGGACAGGCTGTTGTGAAAAAAGTATTTAAATTTTCAAAAAAACTGGTTGTTGCAGGTTGCTTAGTTGTGGATGGTAAAGTTGTGAGAGATTCAAATGTGAGGATTATAAGGGATGGAAAGGTTATATTTGAAGGAATATTGACAAGTTTAAAGAGATTTAAAGACCCTGTTAAAGAAGTCTCTTCAAATACTGAATGTGGAATAGCAATAGAAAATTTTACAGATTTTAAAGAAGGGGATATAATTCAATCGTATACAATTGTTAAAGTTCCGAGAAAATTGAAATAGAATGGAAGACTGTATCTTCTGTAAAATTGCAAAAGGTTCTGTATCTGCAAAGGTAGTTTATGAGGACGATGAATTCATTGCCTTCCATGATATAAATCCACAGGCGCCTGTCCACATATTGATTATTCCAAAAAAACATATCCCGAGATTATGTGATACAGAGGATAAAGAATTGCTTGGAAAAATGTTAATTCTGGCAAATAAAATTGCAGAGAAAATGGGAATACTGGAAGATGGATACCGTGTAGTTATAAATACAAACAGAAATGCTGGACAGACTATAGACCATTTACATCTCCATCTTCTTGGCGGAAGGATAATGAACTGGCCTCCAGGATAATGGATTTTGCTCTTTTCTATTATTTAAAATTTGAATGGGGAGAGAGATAAATATTGGAAATATAAAGATAGGTGGAAATAACGGATTCTTTTTAATTGCAGGCCCTTGTGTAATAGAGAATGAAGAAATCACATTTGAAATTGCAAAGGAATTGAAAAAAATAACATCTGAAGAGAAAATCCCCTTCATCTTTAAAGCATCTTTTGATAAAGCAAACAGAACTTCCATACATTCTTTCAGAGGGCCTGGACTTAAGGAAGGGCTCAGGATATTAAAGGAAATAAAGGAGAGTCTCAATATTCCAGTAACGACTGATGTTCACTGTGTATACCAGATTGATAAAGTGAGTGAAGTTGTTGATATCATACAGATACCTGCATTTCTTTCAAGACAGACAGACCTTCTCATTTCTGCTGGAAAGACCGGTAAACCTGTAAATGTTAAGAAAGGGCAGTTTCTTGCTCCATGGGATGTTAAAAATGTTATTGAGAAGATTGAATCAACAGGAAACAGAAATATCCTTCTGACTGAAAGAGGAACATGTTTTGGATATAACAGACTTGTGGTTGATTTTTGCTCTCTTCCAATTATGAGAAGTTTTGGATACCCTGTAATTTTTGATGCAACACACAGTGTTCAGCAACCAGGAGCAAAAGGAGATTCATCAGGAGGAAACAGAGAATTTGTTCCATACCTTGCAAAAGCAGCAGTTGCTGCTGGTGTTGATGGTATATTTATGGAAGTCCACCCAGAACCTGAAAAAGCACTATCAGATGGGCCAAATATGTTAGAACTTGAAAGATTAAAACCTCTGCTGAAAACATTAAAAAGAATAGAAGAAGCAGTGAAAGATGGAGAAAGAAAAGATACTTGAACAGGCAAAAAGGATAATAGAGACAGAATATGAGAATCTTAAGAAAATCAGGGAAAATCTGGATTATAATTTTGTATCTGCAGTTGAACTTATTTTGAATTGCAAGGGGAAAGTGGTAGTAACTGGAATAGGTAAAAGTGGAATTATAGGGAGAAAAATTTCTGCCACACTTGCAAGTATCGGGATACCTTCAACATTTTTACATCCAGGAGAGGCATTACATGGAGACCTGGGGATTGTTACAGAAAACGATGTTGTAATTGCTATTTCAAACAGTGGTGAAACAGAAGAAATTTTAAGAATTATACCTTCAATAAAAAAAATTGGTGCCAGTATAATTTCTATAACATCATCAAAAAATTCAACCTTAGCATACAGAAGCGATGTTACAATTTCAACGGGGGAAATTGTGGAGGCAGATATTTTTGGAATTATTCCATCTTCAAGCACAACATGCCAGCTTGTAATTGGAGATGCATTAGCATTAACTCTTCTTTCTCTTAAAGGTGTACAGAAAAAAGATTTTGCATTTTACCATCCAGGAGGAAGTCTGGGAAGAAGATTGATGTTAAAAGTGGCAGATGTTATGCAGACAGGGGAAAGGATACCATGTGTGAGTGATAATGCCACTTTAATAGATGTTGTAAAAGAGATAAACAGTAAAAACCTTGGATTCACTCTTGTAGTTGATAAAGAAGGTAAATTGAAAGGGATTATAACTGATGGTGATTTAAGAAGATTGCTTGCAAAAAAACCTGATATTACAAAAGCATCAATTTACGATTGTATGACTCCAAATCCAAAAACTGTGGAAGAAGATAAACTTGCAGTCCATGCTCTCCAAATAATGGAAAGCCTTGAAATTACATGTCTTGTAGTTGTTGATGAAGAAAAAAGACCAAAGGGAATAGTACATTTGCACGACCTTCTTGGAAAAAAGGAATTCAAAGTTGAATTTTAGAGAAAAGATAAAAAATATAAAAGCACTTGGAATGGATATAGACGGTGTTCTGACAAACGGGAAAATTTACATTTACAGGAATGATGAAGTCAGAACATTCAATGCTAAAGATGGTTTCAGTATAAGACTCCTTAAACTTTCCGGTATAAAAACTTTAATTATTACAGGCAAATCCTCAATCTCAATCAAAAGAAGGTGTATCCAGCTTGGGATTGATTACCTTTATGAAAATATGAGGAATAAATTGACTGCAATGGAAAATTTCCTTAAAAATGAAAATCTTTCATGGGATGAAGTTGGTTTTATTGGGGATGATATACCTGATATACCTGTTATGGAGAAGGTTGGTTTTTCAGCTGCACCATCAGATGCGTCTGAAGAAGTAAAAAGAATATGTGATTTTGTATCAAAAAGGAAAGGAGGAGAAGGAGCGGTAAGGGAAATTATTGAATTAATTTTGAAAGGACAGGAAAAATGGGAAAAAACTTTAAAGTTATTCTTTCAAAATCCTGCATCATTATTTTAACAATATTATTCATAACAGGATGCTATAAGAAAGAAGAAAATATAGAAGAAAGTGGGGAGAAAATCTCATCTTTTTCAATCCAGAGTCTTGGTGAAAAGGTTAAATTCAGTCTTGTTGGAGAATCAGCTGAAGTAAAGGAGAAAAAAGGTGAAATTAAAAAACCGGAAATTTCCCTTGAGTTTGAAAACCAGATAATTGAAATAAAAACAGGGCCTGAAGGGAAGGCAGAGATAAAAATATCTTCAGAAAATCAAAAAGTGGAAAAGGCAGTCCTTACAGGGAATATAAAGATTACTCAGAAAAATATAAAGACAAAGGAGATTACACTGGAAGCTTACTGCAAAAAACTCACTTATATAGAAAAGGATGGAGTCCTCATTATGGAGGGGAAACCTGTTTTGAAAAGAGGGAAAAGCAAATTCTGTGGAGAAAAGATATTTTACTACTGGAAAGGGAATAAACTTGAAATAAAAGGGGAGGTAAATGTCCTTATCTATCCTGAAAAATCTTCTGGTGATTGAACTTTCTCTGATACTGCTTGGGTATGGAGAAGAGATAAGGGTATGCATATGGAAAGGGAAAAATCCTGAAGGAATAGTGGGAAAATACAAAAAAATTTTGGGAAATACCGTTTATTTAAAGAAGAAAAACAACACTTATTTTCTCATCTCCAAAATTGATATTGAGAAATATGTCTGTGGAGTTGTTGGAAAAGAAATGAGCCCTGACTGGCCTTTTGAAGCATTAAAAGCACAATCTGTCTGCTCAAGGACTATTGCATATCTTAAAAAGATAGAAAACTCAGAAAACTTTTATGATGTTGAAAATTCAATCTACCATCAGGTATATGGTAAATGTGATAATAAAAGAGTGTGGAAGGCAGTATCTGAGACAAAAGGGGAAGTACTCCTTTATAAGGGGAAAATTGTTCCTGTATTTTACCATGCCTGCTGTGGAGGTAAAACAACATCCTACTTATCTGTATGGGGGAATTTTGATTTCCCATGGCTTAAACCTGTGGAAGACCCTTTCTGTAAGGATTCTCCCTATATAAAATGGAAAAGGGTATTTTCAAAGAGGAAAATTTCAGAGATTCTGGGAAAAGATATTAAAAAGATGGAAATATTAAAAAGGGATTCTTCAGGTAGAGCACAGACCTTGAAATTTATATTAAAAAATGGAGAAACTTTAACAATATCTTCCCAGGATTTCAGAATGAAATTATACTCATCAACAAACAGAATATTATTTTCAAACACAGATATCCTTCCAAGCACATTTTTCTGGACAAAAGATAATGGAGAAGAAATAATATTTTATGGGAAGGGATATGGACATGGAGTTGGGATGTGTCAGTGGGGAGCAAGGAAAATGGCTGAAAAAGGATACGATTACAGAAAAATTCTTAAACATTTTTTCCCATTGTTAAAAATAGGAAAAATTTCAAAAAAGGAGGTCTATGGAGATTATAGTGAATTCTGTGCATGTAAAAATAGATAAAAAATTTGAAGAATATATAAAAAAGAAAATTGAAAAATTAAAGAAATTCATTTTTGATGAAGGGGAGGCAAAATTTATATTGAAAAAAGAAGGGGATCAATATATAAGCGAGCTTTCCCTTCACACAAAATATTTTGATGTATTTGTAAAAGAGAATTCTGAAAATCTAAACGAAAGCGTAGAAATTCTTTTCAATAAAGCAAAGAAAAAGTTAAGAAGGTTGCATGAAAAAGTAACAAAACATTGACAAATTAATAAAACAGATTCAAAATATAAATTATTCTCAAAAAGGAGAGAGAAATGAAAATCACAGATTTTTTAAGTGAAAAAGATATTATTATTGGGTTGAAAAATGTTGAGAAAGAAAAAGTTCTGGAAGAGCTTTTAACACTCCTTGAGAAAAATAAAAAAATAAAAAATAAAGGCGAAATTCTAAAAGCACTCCTTGAAAGAGAAAAACTTGGCTCTACAGGGATAGGACAGGGAATAGCAGTCCCTCATGTTAAAACTAATGAAGTAAATACACTTGTTGGAGCTCTTGGAATATCCCATAAAGGTGTGGAATTTAATTCTCTTGATGGTGAACCTGTCTATATAATATTTCTACTTCTCGCCCCCACAAAAGCCACTGGAATCCATCTCAAAGCACTTGCAAAGATAGCAAGACTTTTAAAAGATAGAGTTTTCAGAAATAGTCTGAGAAATGCAAAAACTGCTTCAGAAGCTTTCAGGATAATTAAAGAAGATGAAGAGAGATTGAACAAACTCACTTGAGAAAATGAAAGTCTTTAAAGGTATAGGTGTTTCTCCAGGTATCAGTTTTGGAAAAGTGACAATATTAAGAGATATACCGTTCGTTATCCCTGAATACAGGATAAAAAAAGAAGATGTAGAAGGAGAAATTGAAAGATTTAAAAAGGCTATTAAAGAGACAGAGAAGGAATTGAAGGAAGTTAAGAAAAAAGTAAGAGAAAAACTTGGTAAAAAATATTCTGATATTTTCTCTGTCCATATTGAATTCCTTAAAGATAAACTCCTTACTGAAAAAACAATAAATTTAATCAGGGAAGAGAGAATAAATTGTGAAAGTGCTTTAAAGAGGGCTCTCTGGGAATTCCTCCTTTTTTTTAAAAAGAATCCAACAAAGGTTTTAAAAGACAGAAGTAAAGATTTTGTGGATATAGTGAATAAAATTTTCAAAAATCTTGGGAAGGGAAAGGAAAAAACTGCTGATTTTAAAGAAGAAATTATTATTGCAGAAGACCTCTCCCCTTCTCAAACTGCATCTTTTACAAAAGACACTGTTTTTGGTTTTATTACTGAAAAAGGAAGTGCCACATCACATACAGCCATTATGGCAAGAGCACTGGAAATACCAGCAGTTGTTGGAGTAAGCAACATAATTGAAAATGTAAAGGAAGGAGATAAAGTTCTTATTGATGGAGACGAAGGGATTGTAATAGTGAATCCAACCCCTTCAGTGATAAATAAATACAAGGAGAAAAGAGAAAGAATTCTCAGGTATAAAAAACAATTCTATATTTTGAAAAAACTCCCAACAAAGACAAAAGATGGAAAAGAAATAAAACTGCATGCAAACATAGAATTGCCACAGGAAGCAATAACTGCTGAAAAATATGGAGCAGAAGGGATAGGACTTTACAGAACTGAATATCTTTATTTAAACAGAAATGATTTGCCTTCAGAGGAGGAACAGTTTCAGGCATATAAGAAAGTTGCTGAGATAATGGGTGGAAAATGTGTTATAATAAGAACACTGGATATAGGTGGAGATAAATTTGCATCCACTTTTAACTATCCTACTGAATTAAATCCATTTTTGGGATGGAGAGCAATAAGATTCTGCCTGGAAAGAAAAGATATTTTCGAAACACAACTTAAAGCAATAATGAGGGCCAGTATATATGGAGATTTGAAGATTATGATACCGATGATTTCAACAGTTGAAGAAGTTATAGAGACAAAAAAATTGCTGAAAAAAGTTAAAGAAAAATTGAAGAAGGAAAAGAAAGAATTTAAAGAAAATATTGAACTTGGAATTATGATTGAAACACCATCAGCAGCTCTTATCTCTGATAAACTGGCAGAAGAGGTTGATTTTTTCAGCATAGGAACGAATGATTTAATCCAGTATACAATCGCTGTTGATAGAATTAATAACAAGATTGCTCATCTTTACCAGCCGTGCCATCCATCTGTTTTGAAATTGATAAAACAGGTAATAGAAAATGGACATAAGAAGGGAATATGGGTTGGATTATGTGGAGAAATGGCTTCCATCCCTGAAATTGCTTTGCTTTTAATAGGGATGGGAATTGATGAATTGAGTATGTCGCCAATTTCAATTCCTGAGGTTAAAAAAGCCATAAGAAAATTTTCTTTTAAAAAACTGAAAAAAATCTCAGAAAAAATTTTTGAATTTAGCACTCATTCAGATATAATCAATTATTTGAAAGAAAACCTAAAAATAGAATAAAAAAATGGATACGAGAATTGATAAACACGGGATGAGAGAAATTCTTTTGAATTTCCCAAAACAGTGCAGGGAAGGTTTTAATATACAGATTCCTCTGCCAGGAAAAAAGAATTTTAAAAAAATATGTATGTGTGGAATGGGAGGGTCTGCAATAGGAGGAGATATACTTAAAATCTTTGTGGAGAGAGATTCTCAAGTTGTTTTTAATATCCACCGTGATTATAACCTGCCTTCATATATTGATAAGGAATCTCTTGTAATAGCTGTCAGTTATTCAGGGAATACAGAAGAGACTGTAAGTGCTTATAAAATGGCTAAAAAAACTGGATGTAAAATATGGGTTTTAACAAGCAATGGGAAACTTTATAAATTTGCAAAAAAAGATAAAATACCTGCTGTACAGATACCATCCGGACTTCCACCAAGATGTGCTCTTGGATATCTGTTCTTCCCATGTTTTAATCTTTTAAGAAAACTGGGAATAATAAAAGAGTCTGTTACTCCTGCTATTTTTGAAAAATTTGAAAAATATGTCTTATCATTTTCAAAAAATAACAGTCTTGCTTATACACTTGCAGAAAAAATTTTAAATAGAGTTCCGATAATATATTCAGAAAATCTTTACTATCCTGCAATACTCAGATGGAAAACACAGATTGCGGAAAATAGTAAAAATTTTGCTTTCATAAATGTTATCCCTGAAATGAACCATAATGAGATAATGTCTTGGCATTTTCCAGAGTGGTTTATTGAAAAGACAATACCCATTTACATAAAGTCTTCTGATTACAACTCACGGATAAAAAAGAGATTTGAAGTTACAGAAAAAATTATTTCCAGTTTCCAGAAAGAAAAGATTATTATCAATCCAAAAGGGAAATCTCTGCTTGAAAAAATCTTTTACCTCATTATACTTGGAGACTGGGTGAGTTATTATCTTGCATTATTAAATAAAGTTGATCCAACAGAAATCAGGGAAATAGACCTTTTAAAAGAATCTTTAAAAAGGAAGGGAAAATGAAAAAGAATAGTTATTTATTTACGTCGGAGTCTGTAACTGAAGGACATCCAGATAAAATATGTGACCAACTTTCAGATGCAATACTTGATGAGGTTCTTAAAGATGATAAGAATGGAAGAGTTGCATGTGAAACTTTAACCACAAAAGGGTTGATATTTGTGGCAGGAGAAATTACAACAACAACTTATGTTGATATTCCAAATGTTGCAAAAAATCTTCTTAAAGAGATAGGATATACTGACCCTTCATATGGTTTCCATTATGAAGCAACTGCAGTTATAACATCAATACAGGAGCAGGCTCCAGAAATTGCTCAAGGTGTGAATAGAGGAGGAGCAGGAGACCAGGGAATGATGTTTGGATATGCCACAGATGAAACACCTGAATTTATGCCATTACCAATTATGATTGCCCACAAACTTGCAAAGAGGCTTGCTGAGATAAGGAAAAAGGGAATAGTTAATTATTTAAGACCAGATGGTAAATCTCAGGTTACTGTTTTATATGAGAATGGAGTGCCAAAAACAGTTGAATGTGTTGTACTGTCAGCCCAGCATGACCCCGGTATTTCTCAGAAAAAGATAAAAGATGATTTAAAGGAACTTGTAATAGATTATGTCATACCAAAGGATATCCAGAGCAAGAAAATGAAGATTTTTGTGAATCCAACAGGAAGTTTTGTAATAGGTGGGCCTCAGGCAGATACAGGTGTTACAGGGAGAAAGATTATGGTTGATACTTATGGAGGGTTTGGAAGACATGGAGGCGGTTGCTTTTCAGGAAAAGACCCGACAAAAGTTGACCGTTCTGCTGCTTATATGGCAAGGTATCTTGCGAAAAATATAGTAGCGAGTGGAATTGCAAAGAAATGTGAAATCCAGCTTGCATATGTTATAGGAGAAAAATATCCTGTTTCAATAATGGTAAATACTTACAATACAGGAATTATCCCTGAAGAAAAAATAATCAAGATTATCAAAGATAACTTTGACCTTACCCCAAAAGGATTGATTGAAAAACTTGACCTTTTAAAACCGAAATACAGAAAAACTGCATGTTATGGACATTTTGGAAGGGAGGAAGAAGGGTTTACATGGGAAAAGACAGATTCTGCTGAAATTTTCCAAAAGGAGGCATAGTTGGAATACCGTATAAAAGATATAAATCTTGCAGAAATAGGAAGGAAGAAAACAGAATGGGCATGCAGGGAGATGAAAGTCCTTGGATTATTGAGAAAGGAGGATGAAAAATCTTTAAATGGATTGAAAATAGGTTGCTGTCTTCACATAACATCTGAAACATCAAATTTTGTAATTACACTTAAAAAAGCAGGAGCAAAAGTTTTTTTATGTGCTTCAAATCCTTTAAGCACTCAGGACGATGTTGCTGCTTATCTTGTGAAGGAACATAAAATAGAGGTATTCGGGAAAAAGGGAGAAAGTGAAAAGGAATATTATGAGAATTTAAAGTATGTGATGGAAAAGAAACCGGATCTGGTGGTGGATGATGGAGGAGACCTGATCACAAATCTACATAAAAATCCTTCATTTTCGGAAAATGTAATTGGAGCAACAGAAGAGACAACAACAGGAGTTATAAGGCTTGAAAATTTATCAAAACAGAAACTCCTCCAATTTCCTGTTATTGCTGTGAATAACGCACATACAAAATACCTTTTCGATAACAGATATGGGACAGGTCAATCCACAGTTGATGGTTTCTTAAGAGCAACAAATATTCTTATAAGCGGAAAAATAGTTGTTGTATGTGGATATGGATGGTGTGGGAAAGGTGTGGCAAAAAGATTCTCAGGAATGGGGGCAAGAGTAATAGTAACTGAAGTTAACCCTGTGAGAGCCCTTGAGGCAGTGATGGATGGTTTCTGGGTTATGAAGATAAAAGAAGCAGCAAAAATTGGTGATATTTTTATCACAACTACAGGAAACAGAGATGTGATTGGAATTGATGAAATTCTTAAAATGAAAGATGGGGCAATACTTGCAAATTCAGGACATTTCAATGTTGAAATAGATGTTAAAAACCTTGAAAAAATCTGCAAGAAGAAGAATAAAATCAGGGACTTTATTGAAGAGTATTTACTTCCCAATGGAAAAAGGGTATACTTACTCGGGGAAGGAAGATTGCTGAATCTTGCATGTGCAGAAGGACACCCTTCTTCAGTGATGGATATGAGTTTTTCAAATCAATTTTTATCTCTTAAATATTTGAAGGATAAGAGACTGCCTCCTGATGTATACAATGTTCCTGAAGAGATTGACAGGAAAGTTGCAGAACTGAAATTGAAAACACTTGGAATTAAAATTGATAAACTTTCAAAAGTACAGAAAGAATACCTTTCATCCTGGAAAATTGGAACCTGATTTCTGAATGTCCAAGGTAATTGGAATCACAGGAATTTTTGGTTCAGGTAAAACTACAGTCTCTTCAATTTTGAAAAATAAAGGTTTCCCTGTCATCTCTTCAGATGAGATTGTCCATCAACTTCTTAAAAGGAAAGATATAAAAGATTCTGTTACAAAGGAATTTGGTAAAGATATACTGGATGAAAATGGTGAAATTAGCAGGAAAAGATTGGGAGAAATTGTATTTTATGATTCAAATAAGATGAAAAGGCTTGAGGAGATCATCCACCCAGAAGTTTTCAAAGAAATAAACAGAATAATACTTGACTATAAGAAAAAAAAGAGTAAAATAATATTTGTAGAAATTCCTCTACTTTTTGAAACGAAAGCAGAATCCTTCTTTGATAAAGTGATCGTGGTGTATGCTCATCCATCAGTAATTAAGAAAAGATTGCAGAGTAAATTTTCAGATGAAGAAATTGAAAGAAGATGGAGATACCAGATACCCCAGGAAGTAAAAAAGGAAAAGGCAGATTTCGTTATTGATAATTCCTATTCTTTTCAAAAAACAGAAAAACAGGTTGAAAAAATACTGGAAATTTTATGTTGTAATTAACAAAAGGGGGGCGTATGAGTGAAGAGATTAATGAACTGAATGTATCTTCTTTAAGGAAGATGACTTTAAAGAATCTGCAAAAGATTGCAAAGAGTTTGAAGATTAATGGGATAAGTGGTCTTACGAAAGAGGAATTGATTTATAAAATAATGGAGGCTCAGGCAAAGAAAAATGGACTTATTTTTGGAGAAGGAGTTCTTGAAGTATTACCTGATGGTTTTGGATTTTTAAGGTCTCCAAATTACAATTACCTTCCAGGCCCTGATGATATATACGTCTCACCATCACAGATAAAAAAATTTGGTCTGAAGACAGGAGATACAGTTTCAGGTCAGATAAGACCCCCAAAAGACAACGAAAAATACTTCGCCCTTCTTAAAGTTGAAATGGTAAATGGAGAAGACCCTGAAAAGATCCAGGAAAGAGTCCCATTTGAAGAACTGACCCCAATCCATCCAACTGAAAGGATAATACTTGAGACAACCCCTGATGAAATAACCACAAGAGTAATAGACCTTATTGCACCTATAGGGAAAGGACAGAGAGGATTGATTGTTTCTCCTCCAAGGGCAGGGAAAACTGTAATTTTACAGAAAATAGCAAATGCGATCGCTATCAATAACCCTGAAATTTACCTGATTGTTTTACTTGTTGCTGAAAGACCTGAAGAAGTAACTGAAATGAGAAGACTGGTAAAGGGAGAAGTTATAAGTGCCACATTTGATGAATCTCCTGAAAGGCATGTCCAGGTGGCTGAAATAGCACTTGAAAAGGCGAAAAGACTTGTTGAGCATAAAAAAGATGTTGTGATTCTCTTAGATAGTATAACAAGACTTGCAAGGGCAAATAATTTACTTGTTCCACACAGTGGAAAGATAATGACAGGAGGCCTTGAATCAACAGCCCTTGATAAACCAAAGAGATTCTTCGGGGCAGCAAGAAATATTGAAGAAGGAGGGAGTTTAACAATAATAGGGACTGCACTTATTGATACTGGAAGTAAAATGGATGAAGTTATATTTGAAGAATTTAAAGGAACAGG
>Ga0164318_10001163_pt1 | contig 22869 bp, 15 predicted proteins | sample GuaBasSedimGuay9_FD_113734 | JGI IMG/M metagenome (GOLD analysis project Ga0164318, IMG submission 113734) | Subseafloor sediment microbial communities from Guaymas Basin, Gulf of California, Mexico - Guay9, Core 4571-4, 0-3 cm | ecosystem: Environmental > Aquatic > Marine > Hydrothermal vents... | reverse complement strand
GCAAAGAAGACAAATACGCAAGAAGCTTAGCCATGGGAGAATTTGACAGCTATAAGGCAAAATCAGAGTATGCTATGAAATCGGAGTATACAAGCAAGAGTGAATATAAATGATTAAATCACATAGCCGATACAGCTAATTTTCAATCTCGCTTATTTTCAAATTATTCAACACAAATTCATCCCTCACATTCTTTATCTTTTCTTTATCTTTTATTTTATCCCTCAGCTTCTTTATCTTCGGAATGAAACGCTTGTATGCGTATATGGCTGATGCAAGGGCGCTTTTCTCATGCGAGTCTATCTTGATATCCTTTTTCAAAAATTCCTCTATCAGTATTCTTTTCTTTTTCTTTGTTAGATTCCTACGTGGCAAGATAAGTTCAGCTGATATGGATGATGCTATACTCTTTATTAGTTTAGAAACCATCTTTTTATCCGTTGAAACAGCAAATACATTACCGCATGATGTTATTCTTTTTATTACATCCCCACGTGCTGGTGATTTCATACTTTCCAATAAAACTATGTTGCCGTCAAGATCAAGAAGAGCGACACCAACATTTACACCAGGGTCTATTCCCGCGATAAGCAATCTTTTCCCCATTCAATTCAATTTTTAACAGATAAATTTTAAATATTTCATATGGATCAAAGATACGAAAGTGTTTTAAAAATACTAAAGCGTTATAAATTTGGAAAAATCATTTTGAGTAATGATAGTATAGCTTTGTCAGAGCCAATAGAACCAAAGTATATGGCAAACGTATTGATAATCGTTGCACATACCATTCCAGAGAGTCCAATAAAAAGCTATGATGTATTGGCATTTCAAGCTTTAAATAAATTTTTAACAAGCGATGCCCATGTATTTATTCCCAACATTAAAAAGCCGTACGCGTTTATTGGGAATGGCGAGAGCGTGCTAAATATTACTATGCTAAAACTTCTTTCTCCATTTTTTGGCAAAGAGAGCTGCTACTCCTATATATTCCAGAAAGCAGGGGATAAGATTTTTTATCTTGGTTTGTGCAAAGGTTTTGTGACAAGTGAAAAACTTCTAAAGTACGTAGAAGATAAAGTTGACAAGCTAAAGGTAGTAAGTCTGTCTTTTGTAAAGAGTAATTTTTTATAATCTCTTTATATTTTATAATTATGAAGGATATAAAGAAGGATGAATGGGCAATAGTATTGAATTTCTCATCACATGGGTATTATGGAATGAGCAGGCCTCAGCCTGTCGCACAAGTGTTGGGTGATAAATACTTCTCCTTGCTTGAGGTTGTGGTGAGGGATAATGTTAATCTTGAGATAGGTGAAAGGGTTTACATAGGAGATAAAAAGAGGGACAAGGTAAAGTTTATAAAAAGAAGGCTGAAGTATGATGAGCTTACAGGCGCTGCAAAGAATGAGCTGGAGGAGGCAATAAAAAATATAGTTGAAAGCAATCCAAAGAGGTTTGTTGAGTTCTTCAATAAAGCGGGCCCAATAACAACAAGACTGCATCAGCTTGAATTACTGCCCGGTATTGGTAGTAAGCATTTATGGGCAATATTGGATGAGAGAAAGAAAAAGCCATTTGAATCGTTTGATGATATAAAGAAAAGGGTGCCGTTGCTGCCAGATCCTGAAAAAATGGTAATAAAAAGGGTAATTGAGGAGTTAGAGGATAAAGACAAGTACAGGGTATTTGTTCCAAGGTTTGAAAGAGAAAGGAGATTTTAGAGCGACATCCTCAATATTTCCATCCTGTACTCTAGAACCTTTAAATGCATCTCTGCACTATTAATGTATCTCCTAACTGCCTGTATATCATCCTTTATTATACTTTCCTTGATCTTATCTATGGCTTCCTTTACCTTATTGTAATGATACCTCTCACTCTCTCCCAATTTCTCTATATCTATCTTGTTTAATCTTTCTGAAAGCTTCCTTACCATGGTTATACTTAGCCTCTTTTTCCTGCTAACATCAACCATTTTTCTTGGTTTCGGCATGAAGAACTTCCAGTAGAGCAATATTACGACAAGGGTAAATGGTGGTATGGATATCAATAGCAAAAGCCATAATGCCATGCCTTCCTTCTTCTCTACAATCTCTATCTTCTCTATATACCCCTTAGCCTCTTCTATAAGCGCCCTTGCTTCCTCAACCATATCCCTCTGAAGGAGCTCTCTCGCCCTTTCGATGTTATCCTTTGCAATCCTATAATATTCAGCGTTCTTACCACTTACAAATCCTTCTATATCTTTCAGCTCCTTGCTCAATTTTGCTATCTCCTCATTAAGCACCTCTATCACACCTTTTACTATATCTACCTCTCCGTCAATTTGTGTATTTATTTCATCAGAAAATATGGAGATTACATAATTATACTTTCCCTTTCTCGCATTCTCAAACGCACACACCTTCATCTTTATGTTTCCTGTTTCCCCAACCAAAAGCTCTTTTATACTGGAGTATGGAGTAATCGTACAACAATTACTTATCTCTATTTTATCTGAAATGTGTATATTGTGTATGTCCATGCTCCCGTTATTCTTAACCAAAATATATGCATACTTGCACTGACCAGCTATTATTTTGGTTTTTAGTGTGGAGAGGCTTAAGGATGCTTTAGATATACATGCCCTTCTCTCCTCTGGTCTTCCAGTATTCACACCACAATTATTCTCATCCCAACACTTTCTTGTTTGTATGTTGTTTATGCATTCAGACCACTCCTCACACTTCCATTTTGGCGTGCATACAGATGTAATAGCTGCTGCTGATACGCCAAAGCCACCACCACCCCCTCCTGAAGGATAATAATAGCAATCGCTTGGACAGGATGATGGGGTTTCCCCATAGTTACATGCACCATCCCCACATGTATTTAGTTCAAAGGATATCTGCTTCAGCTCGCCATCACTCAATGTATAATAACCTTTTGTTGAGCTTACTTTGGAACCCTGATATGTGTAAGCTGTTACATTCAAGCCATTATTGTATTTTGTTATATTGGCATCCAGCACTACATATCCGTTAGAAGTTACTCCAGAATCAACCTCAACACTATTTGTAATGTTGGAAAGATTGTACCATACAAGCTTTGCGTATGCCGAATAAAGCACAACACCATTGGTATTTTTAATTGTCACGTTAATATACCCAAATCCTTTTCTTCTCATATTCACCTTATACTCTGGTATATGGCTTGCGGTATTAAGCTCTATGCTTTCATTATGATAATAGGTAGAATTTAATGTTATATTAAATATGCCATCTGGAACACCATGGAATGTAAACATACCGTTGCTTCTTGTAGATGTAAGCGCAACGCCTGTCAAATTGTTAACAATCCCTGTGGAGTTTGTTATAGATACCGTTACACTATAAGTGGAAAGTGCCAATGTGCTTAGATCATAAACATATACGTTAATTTTTCTTTCATAAAGTGTTAGTGTTTTTGAATACTCTCCAGCATAACTATAAACCTCTTCTGTATTAAAACTTTCATTCCCTTTAAAGTAAGTGGTGGAATTTGCAATTATGTAATATTCTCCATCCGGTATGTGATCAAATGTTATGTTATCCTTTACGTTGCTTGCCTTTAACTGCTGGCCAATGAGGTTATAAACAACGCTTCCATCACTCTTGTTTACTATATAGATATCTACACCATACTTTAATGGCTGATTATTCTTATCCCTTACATACACCTTTATTTTCCTCTCCTTCAAATTGAAATAAACATATTTCTTCCCACTCTTTATCTCCTCAGAGCTTAGCTTGTAGGAGGGTGGCTTGAAGTATGCTGCCGAGCTGATTGTTATATTAAACTCACCATCCGGCAAATAAAGGAAGTCCGCATAATTTATTACATTGGCCTGTGGCATGATTGTCGAACCATTAGTACCATTAATAAGCTCTCCTGTGGTTGAATTAACAATGCTTATATTTACCCCTTCTGCTAGCGTGTTGTTTTCCATATCACGAACATAAACCCTGATTTTTCTTTCAATTAAGCTGAATGATATAGAATTTGGAACAGCTGTGGTGTTTGAAACATTAAACGTTGAGCTAGAAGAGAAGTATCTTGTCGAGTATGCGTTCACAACATAATTATTTGCAACAAAAAGGTGTGTGAAGCTAACGTTCGGGTTTTGTGGTGTTGCCGTCTTATTTAATTTGTTACCAAATGCGTCTGTTCCAACAGCACCTGCGAGGGTTATATAAACCGTTACATTATCCTCTATTGCTTTATTGCTTTCATTTTTAACAACAACCGTTATATTAAGCGGTGCCAACGTTTTATTCACTATATTTTCTACAGCACTAACATATATCTTGCCACTATGTATACCATATCCACTTTTGTTCGCATCTATTATATACTCGTATTCTTTAGAGGTATAGAAGGAAGGTATTACGTTATTAAATACTACAAGCCCGCTCCCGTTCTTGATCAACTCCACGCCGTATCCATTCTTTGCTACACTCCCATCACTATACACAATAGCAGTAAAGTTTATACCATTCCCTGTTGTATTGGTTAGGTTAAATATAAGCTCTATATCACTTATTACCACGCTGTAATTGTTTGTTGTATTCTCATCCTCACCGCCCCATGCAGTCACATTGAATGTCATTAAATTGTAACCCTTCCTATACATTTGCGTGGAGTTAAAGGAGATTGTGTAGTTGTCTGCAACTATGCCATCTATGATTACAAACCCTTTGGTTGATGTTGAGTTCTTGTAGCTTTTCCCCAGCTTCTTTCCAACAAGATTTACATCAATATTGTTTATAGTGCTGTTGGTTTCATTCAATACCCATATCTTTAACACGGTCTTATTTAACACGTACAAAAGGTGTGTGCTCTTCCCAGCCATCCCCAAATTTACAAGCAACCGAGCTCTATTGGTTTTATTGAAGAAGTATATCTTCGTTTTCTCTCCAGAGAATGTGATGTTGTACGTTCCTATTGGAACCTTTTCAAAAATAACGGAACCATTTGATGTTAGGTTGGTGAAAACAGGGTTCATGCGCATAGTAACATTTACTCCATCTATTGTGTTATTGTTTTCATCGACCAACGTTATATTTAGCCTTGTTGCATTTATTGTTATATTGAACGCTATCGTGTTAACTTCGCATTGGGTTGAATCCATAAGGAATTCTGTCTTATTTATACCATATCCAATGGTAGAGCCATTAACGATGAGCTTCTTATATCCCTTAATAATATAACATGACATTACATTTGTTGTGGAATTGAAGGTGCATGTTGGTTCGCTTCCAAGCAATAGTATTTTATTCTCATTTAGATCTTTTATACCTATGGTAACTTTGTCTGTTAACATTTCATTCAAATCAGAAGTAACGTTAACTCTTATTTTACCATATTCAGCTCCGATTAAATAATATGTATTCGAGCTCGGTGGGTACAGGGTGTTATTTTCATAGTATATGCACCATCCACCTAATCTGGCGTCTATTATTATATCATAAGGTGTGTACATATTTCTTGAGCTAACAGTCAAGGAGAAATGTCCCTCTCCATCTATGCTTGTCGTGTATGCATCGCAGTCTGATAATGATGGATAGCATGATGCGGATTTTAGCTTTACGCTGGCTTGATATTTTGTACCATTAACTTTATTAAGGGATATTATGTCTCGCACAACCCCCTCTACCTTTTTATCTCCTTCCAGCCCAATATTAAGTGTTGTGTTAGATAAAAAGCTATGGACACCGGTTATATTATAAAGATAGCCATCAGCAACCGTCTTAATGCAATACCCCTGTGTTATGTTCTTCCCTATCTGTTTTGAGCTTATATATGCATGGTAAGAACCATCTGATGCTGTTCTGGTGGTATATCTTATAAGGTTTTCGTTCAAATCATCGCATGTACTTGCCATATATAGATAAAGGGTTGCATTGCTTATTGGTTCATAGCCAAGGGGTGGATGCGAGGCAAAATACTTATCCCTTACACTGCCATTTAGGTAAACATCACCTACGAGCGAGACCTCTATTGTTTGTGTTCCTATCCTATTACCACTTTGATTAAGCACATCATCATATACTTGATACCCATACGCTTCAACCCTTACAAAATATGGCACGTTCCCACTTATTTGCAAGGATATCCATCCTTCCGTGTTCGTATTTCCACTATTTGCAACAATGCTCCCTATACCTATTGTACTATTATCCACAATCTTTCCAAATCCCACATCCTCACCATCAATCGTGAAGTTATAATAGCCTGGAGGAACATTATAAAGTACTGCGACGCCATCAACCGTCTTATTTGTCATTGTAGTTGGACCGGAAATCGTTACCGTTATATTGTCTGCATCGCTTACATCACCATTCAACACATTCAAATAGAATGTTAACGTCACACTTTCTCCATACCCACTACCTACTTCTGGCGGTTCAGGGTCCATATGAACACTAAGATTTGTGCCAGCGGTTATATTAATGATAGTAAAGTTAAGAATAGCATTGGATGAGATTGTTTTGTTAACTGTCAGGTTGCATTTTGTGCAGGGCAAAAGCCTATAGAATGTTATTATACCATTGGAATTAGTTAAGCCTGTGACAAATCCACCACTTGCATTCTTTGCTATGAATTCTGTAGCGGTGCTATTATATAATGTTACGTTTGCATTTTCCACCGGGTTTCCGTCTGAATCTGTTATATTTACTGTAAGCTTTGTTACATTAACAAATATTGTTATGTTGTTTGCGAACACACCAAATTGTGCTATCTCATACTCCTTGATGCTGGTGTTTACACCATAACCTTGCATTGTACCATTAACCGTTATATTGTACTTATGACCTTTCTTAACTGTAAATATCACATACCCCTTGCTCCCAGTATCGCTTGTCTTGCTTTCACTACCATCTGTTGCATTTACTATGCTTACAACAACACCTTGGCCTGTTGCATTTGGCTTTACAAATTCCCCATTCTCCGTTTCATTGACATATATTGTAATAGTTGTTGTGTTAACGTAGAAACTCATTACACTTGTTATGTTCTTATTGCCTGACGTGTCACTCCCGTTAAGGCGCCAAAATACATAGCCATACATATTTGTGGTGTCTATGGTAAAGTTGCTCCAATTCTCTACGCTATATATAGTTATATAGCTTTGTGCATTTAACGGTTTCCAGCTACCACTTAGGTTAGTTTCCAACCATACAGTACTCATGTTTACATTATCAATCCAATATGCGTATACCTTTACTGGCTCACTCTCATTAACCTTGCTTGTATTTTGTCCAAGGTTAAAGTACTTTGGTGGTGTTACATCATTAACCTTAAAGCTCATCACGTCTGTAATATTCCACTCCCCGCCTGTATTATTTGCCTTTATCTTCCAGAACACGTAGCCAAAAAGCTTGGTTGTGTTTATGGTAAAGTTGCTCCATGCAGCCGTGCCACTTAGCGATAATGGGTTTGAGCTGAGTGTGCTTGTTTCTGCTTCCCAGCTCCCGCTCCTATTTGTTAGCAGTACAGCCTTGCTTAGCTCTATCTCGCTGTTCCAATAAGCGTAAACCTTAACAGGTTCTCCCTGATTAACCTCGCTTGTATTTTGGCCGAGAGCAGACCACCTTACACCAACAGATACATAAAATGATTGCACAGGCGTAACGTTATAGTTTGAAGAGGTATCGCTTGCGTTTATACGCCAGAATATCCAGCCTGAAAGTGAGCTTGTATCAATAGTAAAGTTGCTCCAATTATTTGTTCCACTAATAGAGATCGTGCTCCATTTACTCCAACTTCCGCTTTTATTTGTATAGAGCACAGCCTCTTTTAATCCAAAATTATCTTCCCATCTTGCAAAAAGCTTTATTGGCCTGCCCTGAGCCACATTCCCGCTTTCATTATCCCCTACATCATAATATTTTGGTGGTGTTTCATCTCCAAGTGTAATCTCTATTGGTTGGGCTTGCATGTATGGAATCTCTATTGTAGTTGTATATAAGGCATAGGGTGTTTTATTAACAGATAATGTATACGAGCCTGGTTTTATTCTTTCAAATAATACATGGCCAGTTGAATTTGTTAAGGCTGTGAGGTAGTTATTCAACGCATTTTGTGCTATTTGTGAGCCATACGCACCGCTCCATAAAGTAACGTTTGCGCCCTCTATATCATCATTAGTAGCATTTTTAACGTGTATCAATATGAGATTGTTTTTGATTTTTACCTCTACTATTGTAGTTTCTTCAGGCGTAACAAAGACATTCAGCAGTGTTGTTGTATTAAAACCAACACTACTACCGTTAGCGGTTATGTTAAATAAGTTATTTTTATCGGTAAAGTTTGCCCACCCATTTGCGTCTGTTAAGGTAAAGTAGAGGTTTGTTGAGTTGGATATGGTTACATTTACTCCTTGAACAGCACCCCCGCTCATATTAATCACATGCACACTCAGATTCCCATTCTTTGGATTCAAAACTATTGGATTTTGTGTCAGGTCGTTCATTTCAACATTCTGAATAATATACCACTTCTCCCCGCTATGGTAATGCTCTGCACTTGCGTTTATGGTCATATTACCAAGAGGTACGAAATTAAGTATACATATGCCACTTGCATTCGTTTTGCAAGAAATGCTAGCATTGCTCTTCAGCGTTACGTTTGCGTTTTCTAATGGGGTTCCAATTGTATTAACAACCTTTACCTTAGCAGATATTGAGTGCACATTAAAGGTAAAACCAGCTCCGGTATAAAGCATACCTCCCCTTGTTATATTAATACTCCATGTATTAAACCCACATCCTACACTACTACCATTTAACGTTACCACATAATTCCCTACTGGTACCCTATAAAAGGTTGCATTAGAAAGACCATTGCTTGTTGTTAAAACACTATTATATCCGTACTTGCAATTACTACAGCTCAGCGTAACATTTATACCATTCCTTTGTGTGTTGTTACAATAAGCTGTAATATTAACAATCGTTTGATTTATATTATAGCTAAAGTTTGTTTTAGAGTAGTTATAGTATATTATAACTGTTGCATCACTTACTTCATCATAATTATTTGTAGCATACTTGTCTTTAACATGTACCGTGGTGGCAGCCTCTAATGATACACTTATACTCTCTCCTTTACTGTATGGGCCTGTGGTAACTTCTGAATATCCATATTTACTTGCATGAACCTTGTATTTCTTGCTGGTACTTCTTTCTTTTATGTTAAATGAAACGCTCCCGCTGGTATCTGTAAATTTGCTGTAAATGCAATTTTGATAATTACCATACTCTTGTTCCTCCATCATTATACAAACTTTAGAGCCGTTTATTCCCTTACCGCTATACTTATCCTTCACAGAAACACTAACTGCTGTTTTACCTACAAGCTCATTTGTGGTATTCGTCCAAGATGATGAGATAGGCACGTTAGAATATGTTAATCCATAGTATCCATCTTTATTTATTTTAACATCATACTCTGTATTATCACCTACATAACCGACATATATACTGTATGCGCCACTTTCATTAGTTATTGTTTGGTAACACTTTTCATTGCCAGCCAGGATTTCGATTGTTGCATTTTTTACAGGCCTGTAATCATCTATAGCATCCCTGTCAATCACATTTCCGTAAACATGAAGCTTTCCGTCCAAACATACGTCATGCCAACTATTGTAACTTATAACCTTTGTCTGATACCTCTCATGGCTGAATGTTATATTATAACCAGCGCTCATTATTGTTTGTGGTATAAATACCCTGTACGTGCCACTTGCATCTGTATATACAGTGTAAACATTCGGCAGGGATGGATTTAGGCTTTTGACTACAACCTTAACATTATCTATTTTATTATTCTGCAATAGTAGGTTTGTATAACAGTCACTAACACTACCACTTACCTCAAACAAGCCTTCCATTTCTATCGTGCCCAGGTCTCCTATACGATTAGAAAGGGAAACATCACCATATCCACCTTTGCTTATTATAACATTATAAAGATATGCAGAGCTTACCTCCAGTGAAAAGGACCCTGTTTGGGATGTAAATACCTCGTATTGTGGTCCAGATGCTGAAGCCTTTATTTTAACCTTTGCTGAGCCTATTTTTATGGAATTGTTCCACTTGTCCGCTACAATGCCAGAGATTAAGCCACTACCTGTAAGGTTAAGGGTACCATAGCTATGGCTATCATTATAAACCTGTGTTTCTGTTCTTTTCACATAACCTTCCTTTGTTATATCTATCGTATGGTTTTCGCCTCTCTTAACATTTACCGAAAATATGCCATTGTTCGTATATATTTTATATACAGCACCATAATCTGGATTATACACCGTCACCAATGCGTTATCTATGAAATAACTCTGGTTATTTTTGTCCACCACGCTTCCATTAAGCACAGATTCACCCGTAAGATTTATATCTACATTTCCACTCCCACCACCTGTTATATCATTCCTCCACAGTGAATAGCCCTGCGCTGAAGCATGAACCCATACATGAGAGCACTGAATTGTTGATGGGTAATAGATTTCGTAGAAGCCAGAAGAGCTTGTGGTTGTGTTGTAGAAGTATTTATTACTCCAGTTTATCTTTGGCGAGCTTGTATCATAGCCACATCTCAACTCTATCTTGGCTGAAGGTATATACTCGCCGTAACAACCTTCGCACCTGTATTTGTCTCTAACATACCCATAAATCCTGTATTTACCTTTTAGCTTTATCTCTATCTTTTTCATTTCACCTTCATTTACCTGCTCTCCTTTCTTCTCCGTATTTGTTAGATACCCATCAGCGCTTACTGTAAAATCATGCTTAACCTGTACTCCTTGTGTTATAGCAAGAACACCCATTATAACATTACCATTAGCGTCTGTTGTTCCTGTCACACTCCCATTACCATGTGCTATCACAACGTAAGCATTTGGTATTGGTCTGTTGTTGTGTATATCAACAACACTAACATTAAACGCGCCTGTGCCTTTGGAGTATAAATAGCTCACCCTGTTCAGATCAGGAACACTAACTATAACACCTCTTTTTATAAACCCTTCTTTTGTGAAATTGAGTGAATAAGTACCAGGGTTTTTTAAGTTCATGCTATAGTATCCATTCTCATCAGTAAGCGTTGAATTAACAAGCTTCCATGTGGTTGTATTCCATACAGATACGTTAACCCCAGGAAGCTTTCCAATACCTGCCTCGCCACTTGACTGGATACCGTAAACATAACCAGATACCTGCGGCCCATTTGCCCTCCCGATTTCAAGCAGATAAAGAGCTGCATTTATGAATATCACTATCACAATCAATGCCTTTGCCCAGCCCTTTACTTTACCTTTCATTATCCCCCTCTATAGGAAAGTACACATTGGCCCTGCCTATTTTTACTAATTTAAGCATCCTTCTCTCCCTCATCGATTCTAAATAGCCCGCAAGAAAGTCCCTTCTTAGCCCAAGCTCTTTTGCAAGCTGTGAAACAGACATGGGCCTTTCTTTAATCAACTTCATAACAAGCTTTTCTATACCTTTCCCTTTCATTCTACTATTTTGCATATAATATAATTTTTATTTGGTATATTATTTAAACTTTACATTGTTTATATATTGTAACTAAATGAATACAAAATTTTTCTATATGTAACCTATATAGAAACTATATAGTTACAAATATTTTTTATATAGTATTAATATATCTACTATATTGTTACTATTTATATTCATAATGTTACCATATTGTAACTATATATTTACAACATTGACAAAAATGCTCATTAGAACAGCTTAAAAAACTTTGTTTTATTTAATAAACATTGGGTGGGATAATGGGTCTTCCAACAAGCTACAGAACACATAATTGTGGTTGTTTAAGGCTGAGTGATGTTGGTAAAAAGGTCAAGCTTGCTGGGTGGGCACGTTTAATAAGGGATCATGGTGGCGTAAAGTTCATAGATTTGTGCGATAGAGAAGGCTGCACGCAGGTGGTTTTTGATCCCGCATTTTTTAAGAATATGGAAACAGCCGAAAAGATTGGAAGAGAATATGTTATACAAGTCGAGGGAAAAGTGAGGAAAAGGCCAGCAGGTACAGAGGACAAGGGCAACCCTACAGGTGATATTGAGGTTGTGGTAGAAAAATTAAAAATATTGAATACATCAAAAACACCACCATTTGAGTTAATAGAGGAGAAAAAGAGGTTTTTACCGAATGAAGAAATAAGGCTTAAATGGCGATATCTGGATTTGAGAAGGAGAGAAATGATAAAGAGGATAAAGATAAGGCATGAGGTTGTAAAAACTATAAGGGATTTTCTACTTTCCAAAGGGTTTTGGGAGCTTGAAACACCATGCCTAGTAAGAAGTACACCAGAAGGTGCTAGAGATTTTCTCGTCCCTTCACGCTTGCATCCCGGTAAGTTTTATGCGTTACCACAATCACCCCAGCTATATAAGCAGCTCATAATGATAAGCAGCTTGGACAGATATTTCCAAGTGGCGAGGTGCTTTAGAGATGAGGATATAAGAGAAGACAGGCAGCCAGAGTTTACACAAATAGATATAGAGATGAGTTTTGTAACAGCTAAAGAGGTCATGGAGCTTGTAGAAGGGCTTATAAAGAAGGTGTGGAGTGATATCCTTGGAGTAAAAGATGTGAAATTTAGAAGGCTCACCTATGATGAATCTATGAAGCTTTATGGAACAGATAAACCAGACCTGAGATACGGGCTGGAGATAGTGGATGTTAGCGAGATTGTAAAGAGCTGTGGTTATAAGATATTCAACTCTGTTATTAAAAAAGGTGGGAAGGTAAAGTGTATTAATGCAAGCGGTGCGTACAAAATTTGCAAGAAGGGCAAGAGGGTCTTTAATCCAAAAAGTGTTGCTAAGCTTATAGCTTATGTAAATAGCATAGGGGGGAAAGGGCTTACATGGATTATAGTTGAAGATAAAAGGCTAAGCTCTATACCTCCAACGATTGCGGAAAGCCTTGGGAAGGATGTACAAAGAAATCTTATAAAGAGAATGGAAGCTAAGGAAGGGGATATACTTTTCTTTGTTGCAGATGAAGAAAAAAAAGCGCTAGCTGTATGTGGAGAGGTGAGGAAGAAGGTAGCAGAAATGATGGGATTGGTAAAAGATAACAAGTGGAGCTTTGTGTGGGTTGTTGATCCACCATACTTTGAGCATGTAGAGGAAGGCTTTGAGCTAAAGCCATCCCACCACCCCTTTACCATGCCAAAGAAAGGCTCGGTGGAATATCTAAAGCAGGATTTGGAGAAGATCAAAGCTGATGCGTATGATTTAGTAATAAATGGTGTTGAGGTAGGAGGAGGTTCTATAAGGATGCACAGCGCTGATATGCAAAGAGAGATACTCAAGCTAATGGGCTATTCCAAGAAAGAAATGGAGGAGAAGTTCGGATTTCTTATAAAGGCATTGGAGTATGGTGCACCACCACATGGTGGAATAGCATTTGGCCTTGATAGATTGGTTGCCATTATAACGAATAGTAAGTCTATAAGGGACGTGATAATATTTCCAAAAACAAAGAATTTTGTTTCGTTAGTTGATGATGCACCAAAAAAGGTGGATGAAAAACAGCTCAAAGAGCTCAATATAATAGCTCTTAGTGCTGATGAGGAAGAGTAGAATGATAACAGATGGGGTATTTAGAAGGGTTTTACTAAATTGCAGGATCAGGCTAGGTAAAGAGGAATACAAGGAGATGAAAGCAGAGCTGGATAAGATTCTGGAAGCATTCAGGGTTTTGGACAAAATAGATACAAAAAATGCTAAGCCCGCATACCACCCAATTCCAATACAAGATGTTTTAAGAGGGGATAAGGCAGAGAGATTTAATAATGTTAAGGGCATTGTTTCTCTTGCAAGAAAAAATAAGGAAGGGTATATATGGGGGCCAAAAACGATGTAGCATCAAAGATAAATGAATTTCTATTTATGGTTAAAAATGGTATGGATATTGAAAACTATTACATTGAGCTTGTTTCAGAGCTGGAAAGGGTAAACAGAAAATTGAATATGTTCTTAAAGATAAGGAGTGCTAAAGAGTGCTTATCTGAAATTAAGAAGTTAGGAGGTAAGCAATTATCATATTTTCCTTACTCAGCTAAGGATAATATATGCACAGAGGGTATTGAAACAACGGCAGGATCGAAAATTTTAAAGGGATACATTCCACCGTTCGATGCAACTGTAATAGAAAAAATGAAACGCTCTGGTGCTGTGCTTTTGGGAAAAACCAATATGGATGAATTTGGATTTGGAACGTTTTCTATAAACTCCGCATTTAGCATACCCCGAAACCCATACAACACAGAGTTATGTGCAGGCGGTTCAAGTGGCGGTGCTGGTGTAGCTACAGCCGTAATAGAATATCACGTAGCGATAGCGGTATCTACCGGCGGTTCTATTTCCTGCCCAGCAGCCTTTAATGGTGTTGTCGGTTTAACGCCAACATATGGGAGTGTGTCAAGATGGGGATTGATTGATTATGCGAATTCCTTGGATAAGATAGGTGTGATGGGCAAATACACAAAAGATGTAGAGATTATATTTAATATCATTGCAGGCATTGATAAAAGAGATCCGACTACAAACAAAAAGAAAATTAATTCCAAAGCTAAGGGAATAAGGATTTTTATTCCAGAAAATATCATCTCAGGGTGCAATAAAACCATAGCAAAATCTTTTTGGAATGCAATTGAAAAATTGACTAACGAGTATGGAATAGAGTACAGGCTAGCGGAGCTGCCTATATTGCAGCATGCCGTTCCAGCTTACTATATAATAGCTACATGCGAAGCATCAACCAATCTCGCAAGGTTTTGTGGTATGAGGTATGGTATGCAAGAAGGCAGCTACGATAAATATTTTGATGAGTATTTCACCGATGCTAGATCTTCGTTTTTTGGCAAGGAAGCAAAAAGAAGGATAATATTAGGCACATTTGCAAGAATGGCTGGCTATAGGAATAAATATTACTTAAAGGCGTTAAAAGTAAGGGGTATGATAATTGGTGAATTGAAAAATATCTTTAAGAGGTACGATATAATAGCGACGCCAACAATGCCCATAACTGCTCCACCAATTTCTCTTGCAGAAAAACTTTCCCCCATCGAAACGTATATGCTTGATATGCTTACCATTCCCCCTAATTTGGCCGGAATGCCTCACATATCCTTGCCTATAGCTTACAAAGATTCACCTATCGGCATGCAATTTATTGCAAATCACTACGCAGAGGAATTGTTATTTCACATGGGCAAGTTGTGGGAAAGCATATTTAAATATAAACCTGCTCCAATAAGGGTGGGTGTGATAAAATGAGCACAAGAGATGTGATGATAGGGCTTGAGATGCACATAACACTGCCAACGAAATCTAAGTTATTCTGTTCTTGCCCAGCCACGCATGATGCTGAGCCAAATACAAACATATGCCCAATATGCATGGGACTGCCTGGAAGTAAGCCGTCATTAAATAAGGATGCTTTGCTAAAAGCTGTATTGATAGCGAAGGCTCTTGGATGCAAGATAAATGAGCAAATATATTTTTCTCGAAAGGTTTACTTCTATCCAGATTTACCAAAAAACTATCAAATAACACAATTTGAAGTTCCAATTGGATATGATGGTTGCTTGGCTTTATTTTCATCGAACAAAAAAATAGGGATAAGGAGGGTTCATCTAGAAGAGGATCCCGCAAGCATAAAGTACACCAAAAGTGGGAATGTATTGGTAGATTATAATAGATCTGGGATACCTTTAGTAGAGGTTGTAACAGAGCCACACATAAACTCTTCCTTGCAAGCAAGAGAATTTTTGAACCTATTGACAGCTAATCTACAATACCTTGGTATTCTTTCGGAAAAAGGCCATTTAGCAATGAAAACAGATGTGAATATATCTATTAGGGGGTATGAGAGGGTTGAGATTAAAAACATATCTGGCATTTATGATATCGAGAAGGCAATTGAATATGAGATAAAAAGGCAATTGAAAAAAATAAAATACGGTATTAGGATAGAAAGGGAAACACTGAGATTTGATGATAAAAGAAAGATAACAATCCCTGTGCGTAGAAAAGAGTTTGAGGAGGATTATGGGTATATATTTGAGCCCGATCTGCCTGTATTTCACACTAACCATGAGATGGTAAAGCTACCAGAGCTACCAGCAGAAAAAGTTGAAAGGCTTTCCAAGCTGTACAATGTTCCTTTAGCTGAGGTTGCAGAGCTTGTATTATTTTCCAAACCTCTAACAGAATTTTTTGAAAACATAGCCAAAGAGCTAGGCTTTTCTGCAAAAATATTTAGTTTTGTGAAAAACACCCTGCCTTCCATACTAAGGGAAAATAAAGCTCATAGCGATGTTGTTTTTAAGTATTATGAAGAGCTAAAAACCATACTATCAAAGCTTGCAAGGGGTGAGATTACAGGGAATGTTGCAAAAAATGCAATAGCGGAATTAATAAAAACTGGCAAGCTGGTGGAAATAAAATCTGTAAGTAAGGATCTGTCCAAAGTTAGAGAAAGGATTTTAGAGTATCTAAATGAGAATGAAAAAATTGTGGAGGAGTTTGAAAAAAACCCAAAGGTCATTAACTATATCATCGGCCAGATCATGAAGGAATTTAAAGGTAAATACAGCCCGGCAGATATACACAAAATTGCCCTGGAGGTATTAAGAAAAAAGCTTAGGTAGCATGTATAAATCTGAGTTAATCGCAGACAATACGTTGGAAGAATATATTGGTAGGATAGAAAAACTTACAAGAAGGTATGTAGAGAAGTGGCACGGTATGGAATGGGTAGAATGGCATATTAAGGCTTGCATATACGATGCCATAAGGCTTGCTAAAGACAGCAACATTCCAATGGATAGTGCACTAAAAAGAATTGGTAAAGCGGGAGAGGAGTACTTGAGAACGATAGTTGGTAATGAAGCGAGGCGCTATGGAGATCGCTTGTTAACCAAAAAATCTTACTTCGATTTCTTATGTGAGTTGATCAAAAAAGGCGGGGTATATTTGGCTATTTTTCCATGGGCAGAAGAGCATGCCTTACTGAACAGGCTCCCTACAACACCATTATACGAAGCGCTTGAAATGGGATTGAAAGATCTAAATGGAGAGAATAATACTCATTAATCCGTTCTATGGTACAAATCATCAATATTTAAATATTTTACGTCAAATATTAAAATACTGATTTTAGAGTGAGCATATGAAAGATAATAATTTCAAGACTGGCACAACAACAGTTGGAATAGTATGTAAAGATGGTGTTGTGCTAGCGGCGGAGAAGAAGGCAACAATGGGCTATCTAATCGCTAACAAGAGTGTTAAAAAGATAATAAAATTAAGCGATTACATGGCCATGACGACAGCTGGTAGTGTAGGAGATGCACAAGCACTAGAAAGGTATATAAAGGCGGAGATAAAGATTTATGAGCTGGAGGAGGAAGCAAGAATGCCCGTTAAGGCCGTTGCAACCTTGCTATCCAATATACTCCACTCAACCCGTTTCTTCCCATACATAGTACAACTTTTAATAGGAGGGTATGATGAAAAGCCAAGACTCTTTAGCTTTGATCCAACCGGCTCATTTATCGAAGAGAAAAAGTTCTTTTCAACAGGTTCGGGCTCCGTAATGGCGCTTGGCGTGCTCGAAGACAGCTACAAGAAGGAAATTAATACAAAAGAAGGGGAAAGCCTTGCAATAAGGGCTATAAAGGCCGCTATCCAGCGTGATATCGCATCTGGTGGAGAAGGAATAGACGTAGCTGTTGTAGATAAAGATGGTGTGCATTTTTCTGAGAATGTGATGGTATAAAGGAAAACAATTTCCATAGGAAGGTGTTTATAGAATGGGAAATGTAAGTATACTAAAAGAATTAGAGCGTTCACTACCAGAAAATGCGGAAATAACAGAGGTTATGTTCGAAGGACCAGAGATAGTTATGTATACAAAGAACAGGGACTTCTTCAGAAACAATGAGGAATTTATAAAGAAGATAGTATCTAGCTTGAAAAAAAGGGTTGATATAAGAGCAGACCTAAGTATATGCATGGACCAAGAGGCTGCAAGGAAAAAAATAATGGAACTTGTCCCAGAAGAGGCTGGTATAAAAGCGATATATTTTGAACCAGAGCTTGGAAAGGTTGTTATAGAGTCTCAAAAACCTGGACTGGTTATAGGTAAAGGTGGCGACACCTATAGAAAAATAAAAACAGAGACGTTTTGGACACCTATGATAGAAAGGGCACCTGCAATAGACTCACCTATTGTTAGAGCTGTCAGAAACCTCTTGCATACGGAGATAGATTATAGAAAGAAGTTCCTCAATAAAATAGGTCAAATGATAAATAGAAAGGTGGAAGGGGGCAAAGAAAAATGGATAAGGTTGGCTGCAATTGGTGGTTTTAGACAGGTTGGCAGGTCTAGCATGCTTCTTGAAACACCAAATTCTAATATTTTGCTTGATTTTGGTATTGATGTAGGTTCTGGAACATTCCCCTATACCAACATACCAGAATTTGATATAGAAAAAATAGATGCCGTTATCGTTAGCCATGCACATTTAGACCATTGTGGATACGTGCCGTACCTCTTTGAGAATGGTTATCGCGGCCCCGTGTATATGACAGCCCCTACAAGGGATTTAATGGTTTTGCTGAATCTCGATTATATAGATATAGCACATAAAGAAAACAAAGAGGTTCCATATACCAAAAAATCAATAGAGGAGACTGTAAAGCATACGATAACGCTGGAATATGGCGAGGTCTCGGATATAACAAATGATATACGGCTTACATTCCAGCAATCCGGTCATTTGCTCGGTTCAGCTTTGGTCCACTTGCACATAGGTGATGGCTTATACAATATATTATACACAGGGGATCTTAAGTTTGGTCCATCAAGGCTTTTTGAACCGGCATACACAAAATTTTCAAGAGTGGAAACGCTTGTAATAGAATCCACATATGGAGCTCAGGGAAATATCATGCCTTCTAGGAAGGAGTCCGAGGCAAGGCTGTTGGAAATAATAAACAAGACAATGGAAAGGAAGGGCAAGGTTTTAATACCAAGTTTTGCTGTTGGTAGGGCACAAGAAATAATGGCTATTCTAGCATTGAATAACTTTGAATATCCTGTTTATATGGAGGGCATGCTTTGGGATGCAACAGCGATTCATACAGCTTACCCAGAATATATGTCTAAATATATTCAAAAGCAGATATTCCATTATGGAAATAATCCATTCATTTCTGAAATATTTCACAGGGTTTCTACTCAAAACGAAAGAGCAGATGTAATAGATTCAGCTGAGCCCTGCGTAATCATAGCCACCTCGGGTATGCTCATAGGCGGGCCGGCAATAGAATACTTAAAGGCGTTAGCAGGCGATAAGAAAAACACGCTCATATTTGTTGGTTACCAGGCTGAGGGGACAATGGGAAGAAGAATACAGAAAGGATGGAGAGAAATACCAGTGTCAAGCGAGAATGGAAAGCTTGCAACATTAAAGATAGAAATGGAAGTTGAGACGATAGAGGGTCTTTCTGGCCATTCAGATAGAAATCAGCTAATAAGCTATGTTGGTAAGCTTTCAAATAAGATTGAAAGGGTTATAGTTGCACATGGTGATGGCCGTGCCACTTTGGACTTAGCAAGGACGCTTCATAAGGTCTTTAAAGTTGAAACGCTGGCACCCAAAAATCTTGAGGTTGTAAGGCTTAAATAATGAGCGGTACAAGGCTGCCATAGAACAGGGTAACAAGCATTGTGATGGGAAACACGGGGGCAAATCTCACCCCCTCCTTTATCCACACATACTTTTTTCTTTTTCTTAGCTTTGCAATCTCCTTTTTGTTTAATCCTCTCCACTTACTGCCAGCAAGCACATCCCCTTCTTTAAGATTTTTTGTGAGAATACGTTTCTTAAGCACTACATCATCTATAATCTTAGAATAATAGAAAAAAAGCATTGCTGCAATGGATAAGAAAGGAAGAGCCAAAGCATAAGAGATTAAAAGCAAGCTTGGCTCAAGAGCATAGAGGTTGTAGAGGATTAGAGCTGAGCCAAGAAGTGTTAACATAAAAAGCAGTACCAATTTGTTCCTGTTTTCCTTCACCCTAGCAATAAAATGCTTGACTACAATCTTTCTATTTAAAATGCCAAGACATATGGAAAAGGCAATAACATAGAGGAATGAGATGATAAAAAAATTCATGATCATTTCAAATAAAAAAATATCGCTGTTTCTTATGCCAGCAGGGTCTGGAAATAAAAAGCCCAGCGCTGCAAACAGCCAAGCATCACCATCGCCCCATTGCTTTGTAAAGTAGAATATATATCCTATGAAAAGGAAGAATGCGCCTATTAATATGGATGATGTCAGCAATGAGGGATTGTGCAAGATTATAGAAAATACAGCCCTCGTTACCAGTCCAAGAGCTATTGCAAGATACGGCACCCAGTCTGGAAATTCCGTGTATCTGAGGTCAAGATAAGATGCGATGCCAAAAAATATAGTGCCTATGGTTAGAAGTATAATACCCATCATAGAAATGATATCAAGTTTCTATTTATAAAGTTTTGTAAAAAATAAAAAAGGTATGAGAAGAGAGTTGTATGAAAGAGTTGCGGAAAGATACTTAGAACGGTATAAAGAGCTGTGTGAATTCTCAGAAGGTAAGAGTAATTTTAGGGATGTTGGCGGGAATTTGATTTGTATTTTAACAGCGTATGCAGAGCTGGGTGAGTTAGGAAAAGATCAGAGAAAATACTTTATGGATGCGCTAAAAGCAATAAGAAGCTATTTTAGATTGCTCAACAAGTTTCCAGAATTCAGGGATGCTGAGCTTAGACTGGAAGATGGTTACTTTCCCGATCTACGTAAATACGTAGACTCTGAGGAGGGTAAGGCTGAGCGGGAGAAGCTTTTTGGATATGCTGATTGCAGGGCAAAACATTACATTCATCTTGCTGAAGAAAGGTTAGAAAGAAACGGCAGGTAATCTCAAAATTTATATAGGATGTGGAAAAATAAATAAATATGGAAAGAATTGGTTTAGTGTTGATGATTTTCATTATCTGGCTAACAATTTTAAACCCCGTATACTCCCAGCCCACGGTAACGAGCTATGTAAGGGTTAATGATCAGCTTGTAGCAAAAATCAGAGATGATGGCAAAATTAATTATTATCATAACGATTTTATATTAAACGTTAGGGCAATGACGGATCAAAGGGGAGAAATATTATGGATAGAGGACTACTTTCCCTTCGGTAAATACCTCTTTGGTTCTCCGGAGGAGATGAAATTTAAAGGCAATGTGCTAGACAAAGCCACGGGTTTTTATAGGCTCGGCAAGGATCAATTCTACAATCCAGAAACAGGCAGGTATATTATCCCAATTGTTGCCCCTCTTGCTGGTAATATTTATCTACCTCAATCCTTCAACAAATATGCATACATGATGAATAATCCTTATAGACAGATAGCAATAAAATCTATTAAACCAATAAGCAAACTAGTTGATGAAACCCCCCAGACAGTTAAAGCTCAGGCAAATGTTAGATCTATTACAACATCGATCCCAGAGTTTTATACGCCAGATATGCCAAAAATTCCACCATTGGTACCTTTCATATTTAAAAAAGAAATAAAGGAACCGGTTAAAAAGCCGCCTGTAAAAGAGACACCGGTAAAACTCGAATGGAAGCCTGACTGGGGTGACAAGATAGAACGATTAGAACCACCAAAACTTTCAAAGGTTGTAGAGCTACACTTTCATGAGGAGAAGGCCTCTACTATTCTCCAGGCTGCTACAATAGCTAAGGATGAAATAAGACTCGCAATAGCGCCTTTATTGAAAGAATTGGAAAGTGGTAGAATGAAGATATTTATTACAGATAAGGATGGTAAAGTATTTAATATTGAAATAAGGCCTGCAAGATATATTAAAGAGGGAAAGGTACTGTATCGAGTTTCAGTTGAGAAAGTCATAAAGAATATAGGTGAGGGTAAAGTTATAAGAGAAATGTATTATAGTGATCAGGAAAGCATACTAGATTTCCTTGTAGATAAGACCGATAAGTTTATTACCGTTGTTGTAGAAGTTTCCGAAAACTTGCAGGAACTACACATAGTTCCTGTTAGAGAATGGGGGAAATGAGGTAAGCAACATGAGCACATATAATGGTAATATCTCCAAATTGGTGGCAATTTTTGCAATTATGTTACTAGCCAATATGCTTGCAATTACCCCAAAGCTCGTATCTGCTTCCCTTCCCGGAGGAGAAGAGGCGGCAGGCACTTTTGGTAACCAGTATTCAGCAGAGGTTAAGCTCGCTACTGGTGATATGTACTTCACCATACCCTTGCTTACCGTTCCTGGGAGAAATGGATTGAATTATGATATCTCGCTAACATATACTGGTGGTGGCGGAATACCTGTAGATAGAAAAGCATCCTGGGTTGGACTTGGGTGGAGTCTTGATCCCGGAGCTATAACAAGGGATGTTGTTGGCTTGCCTGACGACCTTTACGAAGCAGAAATAATCTGTACTACGCCAACTGTTGAGATTAATTGGGAATTTATAATACCTTTGGCTATAATAATGATTATAATTACTCTCGCTAGTGGAGGTTCAACTGCACCAATATGGGCAAAGATTGCTCTTGGTGTTGCATTATCTTTGTTTACAAGTTATATATATGAAGAGAGTATATCTTTTAGATCTTTTGAAAATGTATATACAACCGTAGGGAGATACTTTGCTGATATGATAGGTATTGGAGAGCTTTATGAAGCATTTATGCAGATTTATAGCATTT
>Ga0164318_10001162_pt1 | contig 22884 bp, 17 predicted proteins | sample GuaBasSedimGuay9_FD_113734 | JGI IMG/M metagenome (GOLD analysis project Ga0164318, IMG submission 113734) | Subseafloor sediment microbial communities from Guaymas Basin, Gulf of California, Mexico - Guay9, Core 4571-4, 0-3 cm | ecosystem: Environmental > Aquatic > Marine > Hydrothermal vents... | reverse complement strand
CTAAATACTGCTTTACATCGAGGTAAATAGCATGGTCGTTGGGTTCAATTCCAAAGATGGAATTATCCAGCAAAACCTTTTTGTCTGTAGCTTGTCCGCTCTTTGAATGAACTACTAACTCCATCTCTCTATTTTTACGTATGAATTATTAGGACCTGGTACCGATCCTTTAACTACTAATAAATTCTTTTCGGGAACGATTTTCATCACCTGAAGGTTTAAAACCTTTACGGTATCACCACCGGTACGGCCAGCCATTCTCATTCCTTTAAATACTCTTGAAGGGTATGATGAAGCGCCAATTGAACCAGGAGCTCTTAAACGGTTATGCTGTCCGTGGGTTGCATCATTTACACCTTTAAAGTTATAACGCTTAACAACGCCCTGAAAACCTTTTCCTTTGCTGGTTCCTTTAACGTCAACGTATTCGCCTTCTTTAAAAACTGTAACATCTACAATATCACCAAATTTTTTCTTCTCTTCAAAACGAGTAAATTCGGATAAATGTTTTTTTGATGTTGTACCAGCTTTTTTGAAATGACCTTTAAGCGCTTTGGTGGTGTGCTTGTCCTTCTTATCTTCGAAGGCGAGCTGAATTGCTTCGTACCCATCGTTCTCCATTGTGCGAACCTGAGTTACCACACATGGACCAGCTTCGATAACGGTGCAGGGAATGTTTTTCCCGTTCTCGTCGTAAATGCTGGTCATCCCTATTTTCCTACCTAATATTCCTGACATGATATTATTCTTTAAGCCTGTGTGTCAAATATTCATCAAACTTTAATCTCAACTTCAACACCACTAGGCAATTCCAGTTTCATCAAAGCATCAATTGTTTTTGAGGTTGAGTTGTAGATATCCATCAGCCGTTTATAGGTACTGAGTTCAAACTGCTCCCTCGATTTCTTATTTACAAAGGTTGAACGGTTAACCGTGAAAACCTTTTTGTGAGTTGGTAAAGGGATAGGCCCTGTAACAACAGCTCCTGTGCTTTTTACCGTTTTTACAATCTTTTCGGCTGATTTATCAACCAAATTGTGATCGTACGATTTTAGTTTTATTCTAATTTTTTGGCTCACTTTATTAATTATTATTTTTAACTAACAATTCCTTTTGCCTTATTAACAATCTCTTCTGCAATGGATGCAGGAGCTTGCTCGTAGCTATTAAATTCCATGGTTGACGTGGCACGTCCTGATGTTAACGATCGTAACTGGGTTACGTAGCCAAACATTTCTGACAAAGGCACTTTCGCCTTAACCACCTGGTATCCTACTTTAGCAGAGATATCTTCGAGGATGGCACGACGTCTATTTAAGTCACCGGTAACATCACCTAAGTAATCATCCGGTGTAACAACTTCTACTTTCATTACGGGTTCTAACAGAACCGGGTTGGCTTTTTTAGCTGCGTTGCGGAAAGCTAATTTAGCTGCCAGTTCAAACGAGAGCTGGTCGGAATCAACAGGGTGAAAACTACCATCAAACAAACGGATACTCATGCTCTCCACAGGGAAACCTGCAAGTGGTCCGTTAACCATGGCCATTTCAAATCCTTTTTTAACCGATGGGATATATTCTTTAGGAATATTACCACCTTTAACATTATCCGAAAATTCCAATCCTTCTTTTAGTTCAACAGCCGGTCCGATTTCAAACTGAATATCGGCAAATTTACCACGACCACCTGTCTGTTTTTTGTAAACTTCCTTGTGTTGAACTTTTGCTGTAAGTGCTTCTTTGTATGCAACCTGAGGCTGTCCAACATTACACTCAACATTAAATTCACGTTTCATCCTGTCAATAAGTATATCAAGGTGAAGTTCTCCCATCCCCGAGATGATTGTCTGTCCCGAATCATCGTCGGTATGCACTTTAAAGGTAGGGTCTTCTTCCGAAAGCTTAGCCAAAGCCAATCCCATTTTATCCATATCTTTTTGAGTTTTTGGCTCAATGGAGATACTAATAACAGGATCAGGAAACGACATTGACTCCAAAATCACAGGATGTTTTTCAGTACACAAGGTATCACCGGTACGGATGGTTTTAAAACCAACAGCAGCGCCAATATCACCAGCTTCAATCTTATCCATTGGATTTTGTTTGTTGGCATGCATCTGCATGATACGACTAATACGTTCCTTTTTGCCGGTGTTGGCATTATAAACGTAAGAACCTGCTTCGAGTGTACCGGAGTAAACTCTAAAAAAGCAAAGGCGGCCAACATACGGGTCGGTAGCAATTTTAAAGGCCAAAGCACAAAAATGGTCGTTAGGATCGGCTGATCTTACTTCTTCCTTTTCTGTTTTAGGGTTGATTCCTACTACATCATGAACATCCAACGGGCTGGGCAGAAATTCGATAATCGAGTTGAGTAACATCTGAACGCCTTTATTTTTAAAGGCAGATCCACACATAACCGGGGTAATTCTCATATCGAGTGTTGCCTTACGAATAACCGCTATCATCTCATCTTCGGTAATAGAGCCAGGATTATCCATGAATTTTTCTAATAATTCATCACTCTCTTCAGCAACACCCTCGATAAGTTTCATTCTGGCATTATGAGCAGCCTCTACTAAATCCTCAGGAATTGGAATCTCAACGATTTTAGTTCCCATGGATGTATCATCCCAAATAAAAGCTTTACCTTTAACAAGGTCAACCACTCCCTTAAAATCTTCTTCAGCACCAATAGGAATCTGAATCGGAACAGGGTTAGCGCCCAGACGGTCTTTCATTTGTTCAACAACACTAAAAAAGTCAGCACCTGAGCGATCCATTTTGTTAACAAAACTAATCCGAGGTACTTTATATTTATCAGCCTGACGCCATACGGTTTCCGACTGTGGTTCAACTCCGCCAACGGCACAAAACAGTGCAACGGCACCATCTAGAATTCGCAATGAACGTTCAACTTCAACGGTAAAGTCAACGTGCCCTGGAGTATCAATAATATTAATCTTATGTTTCTTTCCAAAGAGTTCCCAGTAAACGGTAGTAGCGGCAGAGGTAATGGTGATACCACGTTCCTGCTCCTGAACCATCCAGTCCATGGTAGCAGCACCTTCGTGAACTTCACCAATTTTATAGTTTTTACCGGTGTAATACAGTATCCGCTCGGTGGTGGTTGTTTTACCAGCATCAATGTGAGCCATGATACCTATATTTCTGGTAAGGGCTAAGTTACTTGATATATTTTTTTGTTTTGCCATTAATAATGCGTATCCGGTTTGTTAGAATCTAAAGTGAGAAAAGGCTTTATTAGCTTCAGCCATTCTGTGAGTATCTTCTTTCTTTTTAAAAGCAGCCCCCTCTTCACGATAAGCAGCCATGATTTCGTTGGCCAATTTAAGAGCCATCGATTTTTCGTGACGTTTACGTGAAAACCCAATCAGGTTTTTCATCCCAATTGATTGTTTACGTGCAGGGCGAATTTCAGAAGGAATCTGGAAAGTAGCACCACCTATACGACGACTCCTAACCTCAACGGCAGGAGTTACGTTGGCTAATCCTTTTTTCCAAACTTCAACAGGATGTTCATCCTCTATTTTACTTTTAACGATATCCATTGCGTCATAAAAAATCTTAAAGGCAATACTTTTTTTACCTTGTAACATCAGATTGTTTACAAACTTTGTCACCAAAACATCGTTAAATTTTGGATCTGGAAGTATGATTCGTTTCTTTGGTCTTGACTTTCTCATTTTATTTCAAGCTTAAATGCTATTCAAATAATTATTTCTTTGGACGTTTAGTTCCATACTTTGATCTTCTCTGAGTACGACCTTCAACACCTGATGTATCGAGCGCACCGCGAATGATATGATATCTAACACCCGGTAAATCTTTAACACGTCCACCACGAATCATCACGATTGAGTGTTCCTGCAGATTGTGACCTTCACCAGGAATGTAGGCATTAACTTCTTTACCATTGGTTAATCTAACTCTGGCTACTTTACGCATAGCTGAATTAGGTTTTTTTGGTGTAGTGGTATAAACCCTTACACAAACACCACGACGCTGTGGACTTGAATCAAGCGCAGGTGATTTGCTCTTATCTACAAGTTTCTTACGTCCTTTTCTTACTAACTGTTGTATTGTCGGCATAACAATTTTAAATTATTAAACTTAATTACCTCTATTTTTAAGGAGGCGCAAAAGTATAAAATATTTTAAATGAACCTCTTTATTTCGGTTATAAATTAAAGGAAGGCTAAAAAAGGAAGGAGTTGGGTAGGTTGTTCTCGAAAAAACAACGCAGCATTTACCTTCAAGCCGCGCAAGAAACCTATTATGTTTTACCTTATCAGGTTCCCTTAACTATAACTATTTCAATGATTTTTATCTCACATCTCTGAAATGGGTTGCAAAAGTAAACAAATATTTTAACTTACCAAGTAGTAAGTGTAATATTTTTTTGTTTTTCAGTAAATATAATTGGTAATCGACGTTAGAAATCGATGCTTCAGTATATCCTCATACCCAATTTCGTTCGTATTAAACTATTTAGCGAATCAACTTTAAAGAACAGAAAATAAATTACACCTTATATTATAAGGCAACGAAACAATTGGCATAAGCCAAAGTCAAACCACTTCATTCCCTATAAAATGATGCGTACAAAAAAAACAATATTACCTTTGTCTGTCAGAAGGATTTATTTAAACGGCTCGTACTAAATACAATAATTTCCTTCCGGTAATATTTCACGTATTTAATAAATAGTATCCTATCAACCATGGCCAAACCAAAAACAGTTTATTATTGCAGTAATTGCGGCAACCAATCCAGCAAATGGCTGGGAAAATGTCCTGCATGCGGAGAGTGGAATACTTTCGTGGAGGAGGTGATTGTAAAAGCCGACAAACGGAAATCGGGGATCGCCGCAAAAAAAACGCTGTCAAAACCCACTCCGGTTCACAAAATAGTAACTGATGAAGAGATTAGAATCGATACCCGTAACGGCGAGCTAAACCGTGTGCTGGGCGGTGGTTTGGTTACGGGATCAGTGGTGCTGGTAGGCGGTGAACCGGGTATCGGCAAATCAACGCTGTTGTTGCAGGTTTCCATGAATTTAAAAGGACTCCGAACACTTTATATTTCCGGAGAGGAGAGCTATCGTCAAATAAAAATGCGAGCCGACCGGTTGAAACTGGAAAACCCTGAAGTTTACATTCTCAATGAAACTTTTACCGGAAACATCTTTGCACAAATAGAAGCGGTGGAACCCAACCTTATTATCATTGATTCCATCCAGACTCTCTATACCGAAAACATCGATTCCTCACCGGGCAGCATCTCTCAAATTCGTGAAACAGCGGGAGAACTGCAACGTTACGCCAAAACTTCCAATATTCCGGTTATCCTTATCGGACACATCACCAAAGAGGGAAATCTTGCCGGCCCGAAAGTGCTGGAGCACATGGTGGATACCGTTTTGCAATTTGAAGGCGACCGCCACTACGGTTTCAGGATATTGCGCTCGGTAAAAAACAGGTTTGGCTCCACGTCAGAGTTGGGTATTTTTGAGATGCAGTCGGGGGGACTGCGTGAGGTGAGCAACCCCAGTGAGATACTACTTTCACAACGCGATGAGGAAGCTTCCGGCGTTGCCATTGCCGCCATGGTAGAAGGACAGCGGCCCATGCTTATCGAAACACAAGCACTGGTAGGAACAGCAGCCTTTGGAACTCCCCAGCGCTCAGCTACCGGCTACGACACTCGCAGGTTGAATATGCTGTTGGCAGTGCTTGAAAAACGCAGCGGATTTAAACTCAGCTCCAAGGATGTGTTTATGAACATTGCCGGTGGCATCCGTGTGGATGACCCTGCCATTGATCTGGCACTGGTAGCAGCCATCATCTCCTCTGCCGAAGATATTTACATCAGCAGCAACATCTGTTTTGCAGGAGAAGTAGGGTTGTCGGGCGAAATAAGAGCTGTCAGTCGTATTGAAAGCCGTATTTCCGAAGCAGAAAAGCTGGGTTTTGAAAAAATCATTCTCTCCAAATACAGCATCAAAGGCATCGACAAAAGAAACTTTAAAATAGATATAATTCCTGTTTCAAAGATTGCTGATCTGCCGGAGTTGTTGGTTTAGCTGCTACTATCAAGTAATTTATTAATGGCTAAAGCCAATTAAACTAAATCTCATATCCCCGGGATAAATCCCGGGGCAAAAAGTTATTTGCAACATTATGATAAATGAAATTTCCTTTGCCCCGTCCTTCAGGGCGGGGTTATCAAAAAGCAAAACTAAAATAGCTTTAGCCATTAATCCACAATGATCCCGACAGCTATCGGGATGGGGCAAAAAGTCTATTACAAATTATTATAGATGACATTTTATTGTTTCGTCTTTTACAACACAAAATCCCGAGGCAGAAAGCTACCTGCAAAATTATAATGGATGAAGCATGCTTTTGCCCCGTCCTTCAGGGCGGGGATTATAAAAAATGAGGCTACAATAGCTTTAGCCATTAATCTAAAATTTCCATCTCACTTATTTCCTTTTCAGTAAAACACTTACTCAAATTATCATACCTTTGCAAACTAATTAACAGCTGATATTTTTGGAATGAAAAAAATAATTCTTTTGGCTTTGTTGCTTTCATCTATAGCAACTTACGCCCAGTTCAATAAATGGTTTGAAAACAAAACCTTGCGGCTCGATTATTATCATAACGGAAATCACAAAAATGAAATTTACTCCTTTGATGAACTCCTGGAAGAGCCCTACTGGGGAGGCTCCAAAACCAACCTGATTGACACCTTCGGCTACGGAAACTATTTTTATAAAGTATCCGATGCCGTAAGTCACCAACTCCTTTACTCGCATGGCTACTCTACCCTGTTTTACGAATGGCAAACCACCCAAGAAGCGGACACCGTTTGGCGTACCTTTTCCGAAACGGTTATTTTTCCTTTTCCCAAAAAACCCGTAGAAGTTGAAATTTTTAAGCGCAACCGGAAAGGAAAATGGAAATTGATGTTCAGCTACCGGGTTGATCCCAAAAACTATTTCATTAAAAAAGACCGCCGACTCGAATACCCATATTTCAACGTGCATGTTACCGGCGATCCTGCCAACCGTGTTGACGTCGTCATCCTTCCCGAAGGTTACACCAAAGATCAAATGGGCTTGTTTATTGCCGATTGTGAAAAATTTAAAAACGACTTTTTCAAATTTGAACCCTATTCTTCCAACAAAAACAAATTCAACATCCGGGCAGTACTGGCGCCCTCCACCAACTCCGGAACCGATATCCCCAAAGACAACATTTGGAATTCAACCATCCTCAACACGGGGTATTACACTTTTAACAGCGAACGCTACTTGATGACCATGGACGACAAAAGCGTTCGCGATTTGGCAGCCAACGCACCTTATGACCAGATTTACATTTTGGTTAACAGCACCAAATACGGTGGTGGCGCCATTTACAACTACTACAACGTGAGTGTAAACAGCAATGCCAAGTCGGCGCAAATATTAATTCACGAGTTTGGACACGGTTTTGCCGCTTTGGGTGATGAATACGGATACGACAACACCTACGGTGATATGTACAATTTTAAAATCGAGCCCTGGGAACCCAACCTGACAACTCTTCGTCACTTTGATAAAAAATGGAAAAATATGGTTAATGACACCGTGCCCATACCAACCCCCGATATTAAAAAATATGCCCACGTGGTAGGTGCCTTTGAAGGTGCCGGATATGTTGCTAAAGGGATTTACCGTCCTGTTCACGACTGTATGATGAGAAGTTTTAACACCAAAGAGTTTTGTCCGGTTTGCCGGGATGCCATTCAAAAAATGATAGATTTTTATTCCAAATAAAAAAATAAATGATTACGAAACTTGACGATATGTTTGAAGCCCTCCGGTCGCACGAAAGCAAGCGATTGGTTGCCGCTTATGCCAACGATTCACACACAATAGGTGCAGTAAGTAAAGCTGTTGACCTGGGTTTGGTTGATGCAACCCTTGTGGGAGACAAAAACACTATTGCTTCGGTTTGTGAAGCTGAAGGAATTGACATCAATAAATTTGACATTGTTCACGAACCCGACGAAATGGCTGCAGCTAATAAAGCAGTAGCACTAATTAATGAGGGTAAAGGCAATTTATTAATGAAAGGGTTGGTAAGCACCGACAAATATATGCGTGCCATCCTGAATAAAGAAAAAGGATTAATGCCTCCCAAAGCCGTACTGAGCCACGTAACAGTAATGGAAAACCCCAATTACCACAAATTGTTAATTTTTGGTGATGTGGCCATTATCCCCACTCCCGAGTTAAAGGATAAAATTGCCATTACCAATTACCTGATTTCTACCGCCAAAGCTTTGGGAATAGAAAAACCTAAAGTAGCAGTATTGGCTGCCACCGAACAGGTTTCGTCTAAAATGTCGGCCTGTGTTGATGCCGCCCTCATTGCTAAAATGGCCGACCGTGGCCAAATTGCCGGAGCTTACATTGACGGCCCCCTGGCGCTGGATGTAGCTATTGATAAAGAGAGTGCCAAAATTAAAAAACTGGGAGGCCACGTAGCAGGAGATGCCGACTGTTTGGTATTTCCCAACATCGAATCTGGAAATGTATTTTACAAAGCCAACACCAAACTGGCCAAAAGCGAATTGGGTGCCATGGTGGTTGGAGCCAGAGTACCTGCAGTACTTTCATCGCGGGGCGACACCATAAAAACCAAACTTTACTCCATTGCCCTGGCAGCCTTATCGGCTAAATAACAGTTATTACGTAAATGGAAGAAATAAGAATATTAGCCATCAACCCGGGTTCAACCTCAACCAAAATTGCGGTCTATGTTAACACCAACCCCGTATTTATTCAAACCATTCGTCACACCAAGGAAGAAATTGAAAAATACGACCGGGTTACCGATCAGTTTGAATTTCGTAAAGAGTTAATCTTAAAAGAACTCGAAGACGCCGAAATCCGCATCGACCTTATCAGGATAGTAATGGGAAGAGGCGGGGTTATTAAACCGGTTGAATCGGGTGTTTTTGAAGTAAATGAAAAAATGCTTCACGACCTGCGCGAATGTGTTTACGGCGAACACGCCTCCAACCTTGGTGGCTTAATAGCCTGGGATATTGCCCATTCGTTACCCGATGCTAAAGCCTACATTACCAATCCCGTGGTGGTTGATGAACTGGAAGAGATTGCCCGTATTTCAGGCCATCCCTTGTTACCACGCCGCTCTATATTTCACGCCCTCAACCAAAAAGCTGTAGCTCGTCAGCATGCTAAATCAATCATGCGAAAATACGAAGAACTAAACCTTGTGGTGGTTCATTTGGGAGGTGGAATCACGGTGGGGGCACACAAACACGGGCGCGTGGTAGATGTAAACCAGGGATTGGACGGCGATGGCTCGTTTTCACCCGAACGAAGCGGCACCCTCCCTGTCGGCGATTTAGTCAGGTTGTGTTACAGTGGAAAATATTCTGAAAAAGAAGTATTAAAAATGATAACAGGTCAGGGCGGCATGGTAGCTTATCTGGGTACTAACAGCGCTTACGAAGTAGAGAAACGTGCTGCCGAAGGCGATGCCAAAGCCAAATTGATTTACGATGCCATGGCCTATCAGGTAGCCAAGGAGGTTGGAGCCATGTCAACAGTTTTAAGCTGCAATGTTGATGGAATATTAATCACGGGAGGCATTGCATACGATAAGTATTTTGTAAACCAGGTTATTTCGTACGTACATCGTATTGCACCCGTGCATGTTTATCCCGGTGAAGATGAAATGAAAGCCTTGGCCATGAATGCCATCAGAGTAGTAAAAGGAGAGGGCAAAGCAAAAATCTATGATTAATATCACCTAGGAAATTACAACCTTTTACACTATATTATTGTCAAAACAATATCCAAATTTACAAGCCATATTATGAAGTTGTTCATATAGAAATAAATAAAATGCAAATGAAAAAAATTAAATTTTTACTCTTTTTTGTCGTTATCGGATTGGCAACCTTTAGTGTCAGCAAAGTAATAAGCGACAACCAAAAGCTTGACAAAAGAGCAAAGCGTGCTCAAGTTGACTGGCGAATTGATAACCAGGGCTATTGGAAAAAGATGATTAACGAAGGGCTCGTATTAGGAAACCCTGATGTTAAAGTAGCCGCAGCTGTTTACACAGGAAGCGAAATTAAATCGCCCATGTCGATTACCGAAAACTCTCCTGATGTGCCGGTTACTGATGTTGCCGGTTCAACACAAAGTGAAAACTCAATATTTGTGAGCCGCAACGATGCCAACGAAGCCTTAAACTCAAACAACTCAACCCCACCCAACGGAGGTTCGGTTTATGGAGCCGATTGGCTGTTTACCCTCGATTTTGCAGAAACATGGGATGGCGACATCCACGGCCCCAATGGTAACAACAGCGGTGACCCAGCCGCCTGTATCGGAAATAATGGCCGCTGGTATGTTGGATACATTAATAATAGCGGTCAGGCAGTTTCTTATTCCGACGACCAGGGAGCTACCTGGGTAAAAGTACAGGTAGCACCAAAACCAGGAAGTGGTTTTAACGATATGGCCGACAAAAATCACCTTTGGGTCGATACCAAAAAAGGCAGTCCTTACGAAAACTATCTGTATGATGCATGGACCGATTTTGGTGGATCACACGATAATCAGGTAGTTTTTAAACGAAGCACCGATAACGGCCTTACCTGGGATGATAAAATATCGTTGAGTGATGCTGTTAACGCAGGAAGTCATTGCCAGGGTGTAAACCTTGCTTCCGGTCCTAACGGTGAAGTGTACGCCGCTTACGCCGTTTATGATGGCGGTGCCCTTACCGAACGTGCTATTGGTTTTAGTAAGTCAACCGACGGTGGAGCAACCTTTGAACCCGCTTTCAGAGCTATCGACAATATTCACGGTATTCGCGCCGACGGTATCCCTCAAAACATGAGAACCGCTTCTTTCCCTGTGATGGATGTTGATATTAGTGATGGCGTTTACAGTGGAAACATTTACATTGTATGGCCCAACAAAGGCTATCCGGGAGTTAATACCGGAAACGATATTGATGTTTACATGATTCGAAGCACCGATGGCGGAACAACCTGGAGCGACCCTATCCGTGTAAATCAAGATCCCGTGGGACAAGGAAAAGTTCACTACCAGCCCTGGTTATCTGTTGACCCTGTAAACGGTGTTCTCAGTGTTGTTTTTTATGATAACCGCAACACAGCTGCCAACCAGGCAGAAGCATGGGTAGCTACTTCCAACAATGGTGGCGAAACATGGGAAGATTTTAAAGTAAGTGATGTTTCATTTACCCCCTCTCCTATTCCGGGACTTGCCAGTGGATATTTCGGCGATTATTTAGCCATCTCATCCTATAACGGACAGGTTTATCCTACCTGGACTGACAACCGTTCGGGTCATGCCATGACGTACGTTTCGCCTTTTGTAACCATCGTGGTTAACTCACCCTACGGACTTACCGCTGACATGTCGCAGGAAACAGGTGTTTGTAATCTTGTCTGGAATCATGAACAAGGAACGGGATTCCAATACTACAAGGTTTACCGCGACACCACCTTGTTGGGAACCACCTCTAATTTTGTTTTTACTGACTCCTTAACCGATTATGCTTATGTAACCTATAAAGTTACAGCTTTTTATGGCGAAGGAAACGAGTCAGTACCCGCCGAAATAGAAACACAATATGGCACTTCCGAATCGGTATTTGTACCCGATACAGTTATTAAAACGATGCATTTGAATTCGGTTGACGATGAGCTAATGAAAATTAAAAATACAGGAACGCTTTATCTTGCCTATTCTCTCTCCCCATTCTTCAGAACGGTAAATACAACCAATCACACTTACAAAAGTGCTAAGGGTGGTGGCGACGAATACATCCACCGGGTTTCTATCAGCAACCTGAGCAACGGTTCTGCTTCTGACAATTACAGCGACTTTACCAATCAGTCAGCCTTAGTTAAAACAGGAAACAGATACACCCTCTCCGTTAGAAACGGAAATCCTTATCCTGGCGACAAATGTGGGGTTTGGGTTGACTGGAATGACAACGGGGAATTTGACGAACCGATTACAGAACTTACTTCCGATAACGAGGGAAGGCTTTTTACAGCAACCCTTAACCCTCCAAAAGGCCTCGACCAAAAATCAATACGGATGCGTATCCGCCTGGCCGGCCCGGAAGATGCCATGAAACCTTACGGCGAAACAGCTTATGGCGAAGTAGAAGACTACTCGCTGACCATTGCTTCATGGTTAAGTGTAAATCCTGATAGCGACACCATCCCTGTTGCTGACTCTGCCATGGTTACACTCACTTTTGACGATGCCAACATGAGTACCGGAACTTACACTACCGACTTAAACTTTAAAATTTCCGATCTCGGCAATCCAAACAAACGAGTTCATGTAATAATGAATGTTACCGACCTCGAAGTTACTGCCACTTCTTCGGTTGATGTAGCATGTCAGGGTGACGAAGTACAACTGTTTACCAATACCACGGGAGGCAGCGGCAGCTTCAACTACGAGTGGCATTCCATTCCCGAAGGGTTCACATCGACAGATCAAAACCCGGTTCTAAATCCCGATGAAACCCGCGATTATATTGTGGAGGTAAAAGATGGCTCCGTTTCGATGTTCGATACTGTTTCCGTTACTATATTTCAAAAACCTGTTGTTAACATTGGTGACGATGCCACCATTTGTGGCGAGGGATCCATCGAAATAAATGCAAGCAACGAAGGAGCAACATACCTATGGTCAACAGGCGAAACCACTCAAGCCGTAACCATTCAGCAACCTGCAGGTTCGGGCATTACTACTGTTTGGGTTGAAGTATCCAACGAAAACGGTTGTGTAAGTGCCGATACTGCCGAAATCAATTTTGCCGCATTGCCGATAGTTGACCTTGGTAACGACACCGCTTTCTGTGCCCAAAACGGGTCAGCCCTCACCCTGAATGCAGGTAATGAAGGAGCAACCTACTTATGGTCAACCGGAGATACCGATCAAACTTTTACCGTTGACACACTAACTGTTGGATACGGCTCATCTGATATTTCGGTAGAGGTAACCACAACCGACGGCTGTACCGCAAACGATCATATTACGGTTGAGTTGAAAAACTGTACCTCCATTGGCGAAAATAGTGCCGATGTAAACTTCGCGGTTTATCCGAACCCAAATCATGGTACTTTTACGTTGGAACTCAGCAGTAGCAGCATCGACAAAGTAAATGTTAAAATTATGAATGTTACCGGGGCAATGGTATTTGAGCAGCACGATGTAACTGTTAATGGAAATACCAAACAACAAATTAACCTGGCTAACTTTGCCAAGGGCGTTTATTCAGTTTCTGTTATTGGCAAAAACTATCAGATTAACAAAAAGATTGTTATCCGCTAGTTATTGCAATGGCAATCATCAAAAAAAAAAGGCTGTTCGTATCTGAACAGCCTTTTTTGTATTTTTACACCATGAAACAATTACTTATAGCCCGTCACGCCAAATCGTCGTGGAATGATTTCTCCATGGAAGATCACGAGAGGCCTATTTTGGAAAAAGGAAGAAAAAAAAGTGAGAAAGTTACTGCTGCTCTCAAACAAAAAAAAATCCTACCCGATTTAATCATCAGCAGCACAGCAAAACGAGCCAAAGAAACGGCGGCCATACTGGCAAACGGGTTGGGATATCCCATCGATAAAATTCGCTACGAAAAAACCATTTACCATGCAGATACCGATGATATATTTAACGAACTCTTCGCCCTTGACGATTCTATTGCATCGGTAATGGTAGTAGGACATAACCCTACTTTAACCGATCTTGTCAACCATTTTTCAAAAACCATGATCGACAACCTGCCCACCTCAGCAGTAGCAGCCGTTACTTTTAAAGCCGATAAGTGGGAGAAAACAGGCTCGTCAAAATTTAAACTTAAATTTATAATGCGCCCTTGCGAACTCTAAGGCTTTGGTTTGTATTTACAAAACCTTTACTTTTGAAATGATGAATCGTTTTATAATTTTCCGCAATGCAACAAAACAATGACACTTTTGCATAAGCATATCAACCGCGAACTATCCTGGCTTCAGTTTAACGAACGTGTTTTACAGGAAGCCATGGACACTTCCGTCCCCATTATTGAACGACTTCGGTTTTTAGGCATTTTTTCCAATAACCGTGATGAGTTTTTCAGGGTAAGGGTAGCTTCTATCCGCCGTATGATGCAGGTGATTCCGGGTAAAGAAGAAAAACTGGGTTTTAGCCCTCGGAAACTACTAAAAGATATTCAACGAACCGTTGAACAACAAGAGGAATTGTTTACCAACACTTTCCGGAAAATTATTACAGATCTGGAAAAAGAGCATATCTTTTTTAGAAGCGAAACAGAACTGACACCGGCTCAGGAGTCTTTTGTTCAGCATTACTTCCAGGAAAAAGTCCGTCCGCTGTTATTTCCAATAATTCTGAACAACCTCAGCAACCCCGATGCTCTTCGCGACAACTCCATCTACCTGGCATTGTGGTTAAGAGACAGTTCCGGACGTGTTAACGAAGACTTTGCCCTGGTAAGGGTTCCTTCTGATATCATCTCCAGGTTTTTACTCTTGCCAGGTGATAACAAATCCAACCACCAGTACATTATTATGCTCGATGATGTTATCAGATTTGCCATGGGTGATATTTTTAAACCCTTTGGTTACGACACTTTCGACGCCTACACCATTAAGTTTACCCGCGATGCGGAACTTGACATCGATAACGACATAAAAAAGAGCTTTATCGAGCTTATGGAGGAGAGCCTGAAAAAACGAAAAAAAGGGGTTCCCGTCCGGTTTGTTTACGACAACGAAATTCCGCCACATCTTTTAAAAAAACTCCTTAAAAAACTCCGCATAACCGAAGGTGACCATTTAAGAGGAGGTGGCCGTTATCATAACTTCAAAGATTTTATGGATATGCCCAACCCCGGTTCATCTGACCTGGTATATCCTAAACTGGCACCCATTCCGCATCCCGATTTCTCGCGCGATGCCAGCATTTTCAAGGCCATCAAACGCAACGATATATTACTGCACTATCCCTATCACTCCTTTCAATACATTGTTGACCTGTTGCGCGAAGCTTCCATCGACCCTAAGGTAAAGTCAATTAAAATGACGTTCTATCGTGCTGCCCATCACTCTAACGTTATTAATTCACTTATCAACGCAGCTCGAAACGGCAAAAGCGTTACCGTTTACCTCGAAATAAAAGCCCGGTTTGATGAAGCCAACAATATTTATTGGGCTGAAAAACTGAGGGAAGAAGGGGTAAACGTGATTAAAACGCTGCCCGGGTTTAAGGTTCATGCCAAGCTCATATTAATTCGGCGAGAGGAAGAGGACAAAAACCAATACTATACCAACATCAGTACTGGAAATTTTAACGAGAGTACTGCCAAATTTTATACCGATAGCAGCTTGTTAACCAACAACCGGGAAATTGGGAAAGAGGTAAAAGAATTTTTCCACTTAATCGAATCACCTTTTAATCCTCCTAAATTTAAACACCTTAGTATTGCTCCCACCAGCATGCGTAACCACCTCATCAAAATGCTCGCGACAGAAATAAAAAATGCCAAAGAGGGAAAAGAGGCATGGGCAATTATAAAGCTGAACAACCTGGTGGATGAAAAAATAGTACGTAAGCTTTTGCAGGCATCGCAGGCGGGTGTTAAAATTAAGATGATTGTGCGTGGCATTTGTGTATTGATGCCCGGCATAAAAGATTTCAGCGAAAATATTTCGGTCATTAGCATCATCGATATCTTTTTGGAACATCCCCGGATTTTTGTTTTTGCCAATGGGGGTAATCCGCACTATTTCCTCTCTTCGGCCGACTGGATGATTCGGAATTTCGACCACCGGTTCGAAGTGGCTACCCCGGTGTACGATAAAAAACTACAACAGGAGTTATGGGATATCCTGCAAATACAGTTAAAAGATAATGTAAAAGCCAGGTTGGTCAATTCCAATCCGCCCAACCAGTATAAACAAACAAGTAGCAAAATTCCGATACGTTCGCAACAAGTTATTTACGAGTATTTAAAACAAAAAAGCATTGACAGCTAATGACAAAAAAAGGTACTCTTTAATAGGAGAAACGGATAAGATTTTTTTCTTTGTCTTGTCGTAATTTAATATAACCCGACTTTTATGTAGAGGTGGCAAAATATTCAGTATCCCCTACGGGGAAAAAATAATCTATTGAGGGTTACTAACTTCTCACGGTTGTAAACCGTGAGATAAATCAAAGGGCAGACGAATACCTATTGCTGGTTTTTCAAGATTTCAAAACTAATCGACTTATCGAGCCTTACGGTGTCATTTTCAACAAAATAAGTTTTAACATTACCAAATAATTTATAGTAAGTATCACTTTTATGTAAATTGAGATGTATCGAGAGATGTGCGTAGGAAATTAGTATCATTCTGCTTGTTATACTTTCTGAATTTAACCCTGAATTCAACTTACAATTTGCAACTATAAGCTACTTCAAATTCTATTTAATCAAGTTCGATAATATTATTTTTCAGAGCAAATTTTACCAAATCAACCGTAGTTTTCAGGTTGATTTTTTTCATGATGTTATTTTTGTGGGTTTCAACCGTTCGGATAGAAATAAACAGTTTATCAGCAATTTCACGGTTTGACAACCCCTCGCCAAAATTTTTAAGCACTTCCAACTCCCTGGGGGAGAGCTCCTTCTGCCGACGCTGCTTCTCAGCAGAGTCATCACCCTTTTGAGCAAGGTAGCTATTCAGCAAAATATTGGTAATGGTTTTGGCATAAAACTCATATCCGTTGCGAAGGGTATAGATGGCCTCCAATATTTCAGAACGGTTGGTGTCGCTGCTCAAGTGCCCTTTGGCTCCAGCCTTTATCAACTTCAGAATAAATTTTTCGTTGTTATAAAGTGAAAGTACCAGCACTTTCACTTTGGGAAAAAGTTCGGTTAACCGCTTGATATTATCAATGTTTGCAATATCGGACTGATAAAATAGTACCAGCACCACGTGAACCGGCTCCATTCGTATGGTTTTGTACAAGTCGTCGAAAGTTTGATAACAGCCTGAAATTTCAATTTCATCGGCACCACGCAACAAAGAAGAAATAGCGTCACAAATTACAGGGTGCTTTTCTACCAGGGCAACTTTTATCATAGTAATTAGTTCGTTTTATCCTGCGAAAATACAATAATTAAATTAATTTTGTGATAATGCAAAAAAGACTTCTATATGGGCATTAACAAGAATTTTATCTATTTAAATCTGCTTGAAATAATTAGCAAAATAAACGATATTGTTAAACAAAATAAAAACATTGATGTAACCTTTAACGAAATTGTTGAAGCTGCCAACTATTACCGCACCGAAAATCAAGCCATTTTTCTGCGCTTTATTTACAACAACAAGGAGTACAAAACACCCGGATTTAAGCAGACCTCCTTTTGCAGAGAACAATTTTTTGAAACCCTTTCCGGTAATAAAGGATACATACAGGTTTGCCGAAGCGTACCTCCTGCCAACGACAAAAACGTTATCGGCGACCAGCAATATTTTATCACTTCGTTAACCAACCTTATCGTACGTCACTTAAACTCATACGAAATTAAACAAGAAGACACCGAAGGGATAGGCAGCTATCAGGTAAACGAAAGCAGTCAGGGAATTTTAAGCAGCACCTTTTTACAAAAATTCCTTAACAAGGGTACCTTTAGCCGCGACATCTACCACGATCTTATGCCCTTTAAAGTAAAAGAAATCTTGCTGATTTCAAGTCTTTATGATGCCTATTCCATCGAACGTGAAGGACGCTTTACCGAACACATGCTGGGGCAATACGGGCAGCTTAATCTCACTTCCTTTCCTCGTATTACAGGAGCATCTACTATCAGTCAGGCTTTTTCGTTGCTTAAACAAAAGCATTTCGACTTGATAATATACATGGTTGGAGTCGATAAACAAACCCCCATCGTGGTAAGCGAGCAAATTAAAAGCAAATACCCTTACATACCCATTTATCTATTGTTAAATAACAACAGCGACGTGGGCTATTTCAACCGTAAATCTCATAAATTTAACGCTATCGACAGGGTTTTTGCCTGGAATGGCGATTCCAACATTTTCTTTTCCATGATTAAGCTGCTGGAAGATAAAATCAATGTTGAAAACGACACACGTCTGGCTCAGGTAAGGGTTTTACTTTTGGTTGAAGATTCATCAGTTTACTACTCGCGATACCTCTCTTTTTTATACAAGGTATTGATGGAGCAAACCAAACAGATTATCGAAGATGTTAGTGCCGACGAACTTTACAAGGTGCTTCGTATGCGCGCAAGACCCAAAATTTTATTGGCATCCACTTACGAGGAGGCTACCAAGATTATTGACGAATACAAAAACTACATGCTTTGTTTAATAACCGATGTTAAGTATGAAAAATCGGGTATTATTGATGAAAATGCCGGGATTAAGCTATTGAAATATACACGCGGAGTACTGGAAAATTTACCGGTTATCATGCAGTCGTCCGACATAAGTTACGAAAAAACTGCCAAGGCCAACAAAGCACTCTTTATCTACAAAAATTCCGACACGTTATATGAGGAGTTCCAAAATTTTATTACTAACTATCTGGGGTTTGGCGACTTTGTTTTTAAAGATAGTAACGGCAACGAAATTTCCCGTGCTTCAAACATTCGTCAGTTTGAAAAGCAGTTAAAGCGCATCCCCGATGATTCATTGTTATTCCACTCCAGCCGCGACCATTTCTCGATGTGGCTGATGGCGAGAGGCGAAATCAGAGCAGCCAGGATAATCAACCCTAAAAAAGTTACCGATTTTAGTAGCCTTTCCGAGCTTCGCGAAGCTTTACTAAACATGATTAAAGAGCATCGCAACGAAAAAGAGAAAGGAAACATTATTCCATTTGACGAAGGTGTAGATGTTTCTGAAAGCAACATCTTCACCCTGGCAGATGGATCGCTGGGGGGAAAAGGTCGTGGTTTGGCCTTTATCAATGCACTTATTCACAATTACGAATTCAACAAGCATATTCCTGATATACAAATCCGAACCCCTATTACATTCATTATCGGCACGCATGAATTTGAAACCTTCATCAAAAAAAACAAGCTGTTAAAACGCGCTATCGAAGAAAAGGATTTTGCCAAAGTTCAGAAAGCCTTTTTAGAAAATAACCTGAGCAATAAAACCATCAAAAAGCTCAATATTTTACTCGATATCTTAAACAAACCCATTGCTGTCCGATCATCGGGTCTGTACGAAGACTCGCTAACGCAACCTTTTGCCGGCATTTTTGAAACCTACCTGCTACCCAACAACCACCCTGATAAAACCGAACGGATAAAACAAGTATGCGATGCCATTAAGATGGTTTACGCTTCGGTGTATTCTAATACGGCTAAAGGATATGTTAGAGCCGTAAATTATAAAATTGAAGATGAAAAAATGGCCGTCATCATTCAAGAGGTGGTTGGAAACGAATTTAATGGTCTTTACTACCCCCACATTAGTGGCGTGGCACAGTCGTACAACTTCTACCCTTTTGCCCACATGAAACCGGAAGAGGGCTATGCCGTTGCTGCCGTGGGATTGGGAAAATATGTGGTAGAAGGCCAAAAAGCTTTTCGGTTTTCGCCCAAGTATCCAGCCATCGAAATTAACTCTCCCAAAAATCAGTTTCGCAATTCGCAGGTTAAATTTTTTGCCGTTGACTTACGAAAAAAAAATATTAATATTCTTGACGGCGAAATGGCAGGGCTGGCATACCAAGACATCAGCGTAGCCGAAAAACACGAAACCCTTAAGCACTGCGTGTCGGTGTACAACCCCGATAACAATATGATTTACCCAGGTATCAGTAAACATGGCCCTCGTATTGTAAACTTTGCCAACATCTTAAAATACAACCACATCCCTTTGGCTAAAACCCTTGAAATTACCATGGAACTTGGCAAAGAAGCCATGGGTACGGCCGTTGAAATTGAATACGCCGTCGATCTCACCAAAGATAAAAACGGAAGAGCTTCCTTTTTTATCCTGCAAATTAAACCACTTATCCACAGCGACCAGGACTGTAATGTGGACTTAAATCAGATTGAAGATGAAAAGTTAGTACTATTGTCAAAACAAGGCATGGGGAACGGACTTCTGAAAGATATCACCGACATTATATACGTCGACCCCCACGACTTCGACAAAAGTGCCACCGAAGAGATGGCCAAGGAGATTGAAGCCCTAAACAAAAAGATGATTGAAAAAAAACGAAATTATATACTCATCGGGCCCGGGCGATGGGGCACACGCGACAAATGGATTGGCATACCGGTAAAGTGGCATCAAATTTCAAATGCCAAAGTTATTGTTGAAACCAGTTTCCATAACTACCCACTGGATGCCTCGCTGGGCTCCCACTTTTTTCACAATGTTACCAGTATGAATATCGGATACTTTACCGTCCAACCGGAAATGGGAATAGATAAAATCAACTACGATAAATTACGGCAAAAGCAGCTGGTAAACAAAGGGCACTATTTTACCCATGTACGATTTAAGAGGCCGCTTGATGTAAGAATGGATGGCCGCAAAAAAATCTATGTCATCCACGAACCTCTGCAACAGGAAGAATAAATCGTTCGTTTGCATCACTATTTTCTCAAAACAGACTCTATTACTGAAAAATCACCCGAAAGGGTGATGTATTATTGTAGCAAATGAGCTTCTTTTGCGCCATGAAAATTCTCAAAAACTATTTTTTCCTACTCATCCTTTTGTTAATTGTAAGTGTAGTTGGTTATGCCCAACCCGAAAATCACTATTGCATTAAAGCAGCGCAGGTAAACTACATCTACAGTGGTGATTTTACCGGTAGCGAAATACTTGCTTTTGACAATTATGGATTAAAAGAGGTTCTTATTAAAAAACTACACACCGCCAAAGGTGGCAAAATAGTAGAATCGAAAACCGTTACAATAAACGACACCGTGGTTGAAATGGATTTAAGCACCCACAAAAAACAGGTAACCTACTTTCAACACAATCCTGAAACCAACAGCACCAAAAAACTACTCAAAGCAGGAAATTTTAAAAAAACGGGAGAAGAAACCATTGCCGGGTGCACATGCCAAAAATACACCGGAGAGATGGGTATCGTTTGTATATGGAAAGGCATTATTCTAAAATCGGAGATATCGGTGGCAGACAAAAAGATGATTAAAACAGCTGTTTCGGTGGATACGCTTTCAGCACTAAAGCCGTTACTGTTTTCAATAGACGAATATTAATTATTAACCATAAATTTAAATTTTTACACCATGAAAAAAGCAATTTATTCACTCATTATTTTAGCAGCAACAACCATGCTTTTTAGCGGTTGCGACAAAGACGGAAACCCTGTTATCCCTAATCCGGGTGATTCGGGCGACCATGCAGAGCTTTGGCATTATGATGCCCCTATAAAAGGGTTGGCTGACATTATTCCTGCCATCGATGGCAGCGGCAACATCTATTTTGCCGGACAAGAAGAAGGAGCCGCCGGTGGCACATCGCATGTTATATCGGTCGATAAAGACGGCAACGAACGTTGGAGTGTATCTTTCGAAGAATCAAGCCCTACCCATGTTATTTATGCCGACGACAAAGTGTTCTTCGGTTTTGGTGATCCCGTTAAAATTTACGCCCTTAATGCGGCTGACGGTTCTGTAGCCTGGAGCAAGGACCTGAGTGCCGATTACGACTTTGAATGGTCGCCGGCCATAGCTTATGCCAACCACAAACTCTATATTTCGTCAGGCCAGTTTATCGATGGGTTTCTGTTTGCCTACAACCCTACTGATGGTAATGAGCTTTGGATTACACGCCTTTACGATAAAATAGCCATCGGTTTAGCCGTGAAAGGGGATCATATTTTTGTGGACGACCTGGGAACCATTATCTGTTTTAAAGATAACGGCTCCTCTGCCGATTCGCTTTGGGCCTGGGAAGAACCAAACAAATCAACCCGTTCGGTTCTCAATGGTAATATTGCTGTTGCTGATAACGGAAACATCTATTACAGAGATGCCGATATCTATATTATCTCATCAGCCACCGGCCAAACGGTTAATACCATCTTACTGGATGAAACCTTCGACCACTCTTCGAGTTCGGTAACCATTGATGGCGACGGAAACTGCTACATTGGCAATGGCAACCTGACCAAATTTTCACCCGATGGCAACCAAATTTGGCAATCCGATATCAATTCAGGTATTATAAGTCCCAATTATACTGAAGAACCATTAATTGCAGAAAATGGCAAATTTTACAACGGAGAACTTTTCAGCCTCTCTTGTGTAAAATCCGACGGTACCCTCGACTGGGTTCTTGGCGTGGAAGCCGGTGTAGGAAACCTTCACCCATTGGCTATGGATAACGACGGAAACCTTATTTCGTATGCCACCGAAAAAGGGGTGCTCTATTGCTACAAAGGCGACGGCAGCAAACTGGCAACCCATGGCTGGCCAAAACGTTACAGCGACATGGGAAACACCAGCAGTAACTAACAACCATACAATAATAAGAGGCTGTCTGTAAAGTCATGTATTATGTCAGTCTGAGCGGAGCCGAAAAATGTATTACACGGTAATAAACCGATTTCGACTCCGCAATCTGTCAAAGTTTATTATTAATGGCTTTTTTTGACGGCCTCTTCTATCTTTATAAAACCATCATTATGAAAAATATCCTGTTTCCAACATTACCCCTGTTTATTCTTACTATTTTGTTATTCTCCTCG
>Ga0164318_10001161_pt1 | contig 22887 bp, 11 predicted proteins | sample GuaBasSedimGuay9_FD_113734 | JGI IMG/M metagenome (GOLD analysis project Ga0164318, IMG submission 113734) | Subseafloor sediment microbial communities from Guaymas Basin, Gulf of California, Mexico - Guay9, Core 4571-4, 0-3 cm | ecosystem: Environmental > Aquatic > Marine > Hydrothermal vents... | reverse complement strand
TCATATTCGCTTTGAATGACACAATAGATAAAAAAGGGATCCGCCATGCACAATTCATTGATTTGAATTGCTGTTTCGTTGGTAATCTCTTCCCCATAAAACTCGGCATATTGATAAACCGCTTGTAAACCTTCATCTTTCGTCAGATAAGGCGAAAAATGTATGGGTTTCAGTCGTCCCGCTTCCAAATATTCGTGCATAATACTGAGCAACCAAGCGGCATAAGAGCCCGTCACCAGCATGGGAGCCACTTTCGATTCTGAAAGGGAATGATAACTACCCGCCATCGTTTCTATTGCAGGGGCTTTGAACTCTTTATCGGGATAAACAAACTGAGTAATATACTGAAATTCATCTAAAATGACCAAAAAACGCTGTTGATAACAATCCGCAAAACGCTGGGGTGCGGAGCAAGCCTTATCCCACATTAAATCACCACTACCACTGATTTCTCTGTTTTGAAGGAGGAAATCAATATCTCTCACCAAAAGCTTAATCGCATTGGATAAACCGTATTCCTTGATCTCTTCTAAAGACAAAGGTGTTCTGACTAACTCTTCATCCCGTTCCAAAAAAGAAATATATTGTGAGGCAAAAACACAATAATACTTAATCGCTAAATTGGGATACCAAATCTTACTTTCATCAAAAGAAAAATAAAAAGGAATAACGGCCCCGTTTTCACTCCACACTTGATTGAACAGACGTTGTACGATGGCCGTTTTGCCACTTTTACGCCGCGCCAAAATGACTCTTGATTTCGACAATCGCTTGGGAATATTGGCAAGCCATTTATTAAAATTAGTCAACTCTTTTTCGCGCCCCACAAATAAATCAGGATCGCCTATTTTTTCCGATAAAGGATATTGCATCTTGTCTCTCCTTTCAGTTGTCAGTTAGAACATTCTCCCACACCACCCGCTCAAAACCTAAGGCCACCACGCTGATTGTCTGCAACGGCAATGTTTTTTCGTTTTTTTCATTCAGGCGTTTTTCAGAATAAAGCAATTTAAATTTTTTTGATTATAACCGATTTTAGGGACTTTCAAATAAAAGCCCCATTCTTTCTGCTGTTCTCCGCTTTGAAGTGACAATCAGAAATTCTTTAATCAGTGTTAATCATGAGTATCAGTTTAATCAGCGTTCTATTTTCTATAACTTTGATCACTCACCCACATTACAGCACTATTTGATGATTTTATCAAATTAAGCACTTGTCTTAAAAACTAAATTCTTCTTACTACTCATCAAATTTGATTTGTGATTTATCATGCTATACCGGTAACAAACTTTTGCCTGAAAAACTTTTTAATGAGGATGGTGGGCAACAATCTTTACCCACCCTACATAAAAGTTTAATTTATGACGATGCTAAGTATAATAAGCTATTCGTGTGTTGCGCTATCATTTTTTCTTCATCTGTCGGAATCACCCAAACTGAAACTTGACTGTTTAGCGTGCTGATTTTTGGCAGAAATTGTTCATTCGCACTATCTTCTATCTGCACACCTAACCAAGCTGCTGTTTCACAAACTTTTGCTCGAATCGGGGCTGCCCGTTCACCAATACCGGCCGTAAAGACTAAAGCGTCTAAACCACCTAAAGCGGCCGCTAATGATCCGATTTCTCGCCCAATACGATAAACCCATAATTCAATGGCTTCTGCCGCGTGTTGAGAGGGGCTGTTGAGTAAAGTGTGCATGTCATTGCTGATGCCGGAAACACCCAGTAATCCAGATTGGTGATAAAGTAAATCGCTCAGCGTTTTTAAGTCCATGCCCTCATTTAATAAGTGTAATAGGATACCCGGATCAATCGCGCCACAACGGGTGCCCATCGGTAAACCATCTAGGGCCGTAAAACTCATGGTTGTGGCTATACTCTGTCCGGCTTTGATGGCGGCCAAACTGGCACCATTGCCTAAATGGGCTACTATCATTCGCTTTGGTAAATAGCCTGCTACCTTTGGCAACGTCTGAGCAATATATTCATAAGATAAACCATGAAAGCCGTAGCCCCTGATACCTTGTTCGGTTAAAGAGCGGGGTAAGGCAAAAGTGCGGGCAATAGCCGGTTGCGTAGCATGGAAGGCCGTATCGAAACAAGCCACCTGTGGCAAATCGGGTTTGATTTGACGCAAGGCTTTGATAGGTGCAATATTATGCGGTTGATGTAATGGTGCTAATGGAATCAGTTGCTCTAATTCATGAATGATATCGTCATTTGTGAGTACAGGTGCCGTGAATTTGATGCCACCATGTACAATTCGATGTCCAGCAGCAACTAAATTGATATCTTGACGTTGTGCTATCCAATCAAGTAGTACCGAAAAAGCGTTTTCATGAGTCGTTGTGCCTAAATAATCTTTGATTAAATGAGCACCCATGACATCTTTAACTAGAAAAGAAGCCTGGGTACCGATTCCAGTAATATCAATTTGATAAACACGTTCTAAAGTCGCATTTTCACGCGAAGCAAATAGTGAACATTTAATACTAGAAGAACCGGCATTAACGACTAAAATAGCATTATTGCTCATCTGAAAATTCTCCTGATTATTCTGTGAATCATTTTGATTGATTTTCAAAAGGGCGAACACGTAGGGGCGAACCTTTGTTATCGCCCTCAAATTAATGAAACGCTCATAATTTATTTGATAGTGGGTTATCTCTTTGGTAGTGGGCTAACAAGAGTGCAAGGGCACATGATGCCATACGACTCAATACCGTATCAGCGCGACTCGTCAAAGCAATGGGTACTCGTGCCCCTAGCACGATACCGGCCGATTGCGCTTCGGCCATATATTCCAATTGTTTTGCCAACATGTTGCCTGCTTCCAAATCGGGAGCCACTAAAATATCCGCTTGTCCAGCCACTGGGGATTCAATCCCTTTAATCTGTGCAGCTTCTTCAGAAACCGCATTATCAAAAGCTAAAGGGCCATCAATGATGCCACCTGTGATTTGTTTACGATCTGCCATTTTACATAAAGCCGCAGCTTCCAAAGTCGAACGCATTTTCGGATTAACGGTTTCTATCGCTGACAAAATCGCCACTTTCGGATTTTCCACCTTTAAAGCATGGGCTAAATCAATTGCATTTTGTACAATATCACGTTTCGTTTCTAAAGAGGGTTCAATATTAATCGCCGCATCCGTCACAAACAAGGGACGAGGATAAGTCGGTACGTCCATGAGAAAAACATGGCTCATTCGACGATTGGTAAGAATGCCCATTTGTCGTTGTATGGCGGCCGACATTAATTCATCCGTGTGCAAACTGCCTTTCATCACGGCTTCAACTTCCCCAGAACGCGCCATAGCAACGCCTTTAGCCGCAGCCTCATGGCTATGTTCCGTATCAATTATACGATAAGGTGATAAATCAAGTTCTTCCACTTCAGCCACTGCTTGAATTTTGGTTTCAGGCCCAACAAACACGGGTACAATCAAATGGCTATGGGCCGCATCAATTGCACCTTTCAGCGAATTAGCATCCACCGGATGCACGACAGCCATCGAAATCGGCTCAAATTCCTTTGTCATATTAATCAAACGTTGCAATTGCGTACCAGGGTGATTCAAATAAAATTTTGGCAACATCGCTCGCGGACATTTGATTTTTAGAAGTGGCGCGTACATATCGGCAACGCCACTATAAACGACTTCCTGATTTTGGTTAAGGCAGTGACAATCAAAAATAACACGATGCCCTTCCTCAATTTTTTCCTTGACGGTTATTGTCACCGTAACGGTATCAGCCAGTGCTACCGGCCGTTTAAACTCAAAGGATTGTCCACGATAAACCGTTCCAGGGCCGGGTAACTGGTTACCCAACAGATTTGAAAGCAAGACACCACTCCACAAACTGTGTCCCATGATCTTTTGAAAGTCACTCTGTTGAGCATATTCAAGATCAGTATGAGTCGGATTGACATCACCTGAAAGAATCGCAAATAAATGGATATCTTCGGTGTTTAAGGTGCGAGTGAGTGTAGCCGAATCACCTATTTTGATTTCATCATAGGTTTTATTTTCAAGAAATTCCATAGTCAGTTATCAGTTATCAGTTATCAGTTATCAATTCCACGCAAATACTTTATTTCACGCTTAAGTTTCGCTTCGCTAAACTTAAGCGTGAAATGTGAACCGAAGAGAGGCTACGCTAAAAGTGAAATGCGAAACAGTCTTTCTTGTAGGGGGCCGGTAACGTGTTTTTAAAGCCCACATTCTGACAGTCTTTCTTGTAGAGGGCCGGTAACGTGTTTTTAAAGTCCACCATTCTGATTTATGAATCAGTGTTAATCATTTAGAGTCTTCACCCTTAAAAAAACTGCCCCCCATGACTCCCTGCCACCGCGCCCATGACAGTGATAAGGCTGATACTTAACAATATCCAGTGCATGCGTTGAATTAGGGCAAACGTTTTTTCAGGTTCTTGTTGTGCCTTTTGTAAAAACCAACGATGCAAGAATAAGGGTTCGAGAACAAATAACATCAAGGTAAAAAGTACCCAAATAACCGTCATGGCATGTATCCACCAATACGTGATGCGTGTGTAAAGGTGCCAGCCTTCAATGAAATAGAGCATGTAAAAACCGGTTAGCCCGGTTAATAATGTCGTTATCCGTGCTTGCCAGGCAAAACGTCTTTCGACTTTTTCAAAAAAGGCGACTTTATCTTCGGTTCGACTGAATTCATTGACAGCCTGTAATAATACTGTCGTTACCATTGACACGCCGCCAATCCACATCACAACGCCCAGTACATGCAATGCACGGGCAATCATAAAACTATCTAAATACATATCAATTAACCTTGTTTTTATAAGTTTGTTTTTATAAGTGAAAATGAAATATGCCCTAGTTAAAATATATAGCATTTTTCGATTGGGTTAAATACATTTTTATGCAACCCTAGGTTGCACCCTCATCGTTATACATAAATCAAAATGTATTTCACATTTCACATTTCACGCTAAAGTTTCGCTTCGCTAAACTTTAGCGTGAAATAAAGTTGCGCGCAACTTTTGCGTGAACCTTCGATCTGCGAAGCTAAATGTGAAATGGTGGGTAACGGGTTTTTAAAGCCCACCACGCCATCAATGTAGGGTGGGTAACGGGTTTTTAAAGCCCACCACGCCATCTCATTAAAAAGTTCAGTTTGTTACCGCGCTAAAATAGCTAAAAGCTCAAGTCAGGTGGTGGTGACTAACCTTTCACACCAAAGTTTTTGCCAAAATTTGCCGCAAGGATTTTTACTTGCAGCAAAAGCGCAAATTATATTTCACGCAAAAGTTTCGCGAAGCGAAACTTTTGCGTGAAATGGTGGACAGTATACACCCGCTTTGTCATTATTTTTGACGCTCTTTAGCAAGCTTTTTTTAATATTCATTCCATCTATTATTTATTTATTTGCCCTGACGACATGTCAAGCAATTTATACGATCCATGCATTTTTAATCACACCCTTATATAATTATATAATTCAAAACGATCTTACCATTTAAAAATAACCTATAATCAAACCAATTCATGAGCAATTGTTAAAAGGATAACAAATCAATACTTTTAAATCTCTCACTTGACTAATCTTCTCCGAATCAGAAGTTGATAACTGATAACTGATTTCCACATTTCACGCGCAAAAACTTTTGCGTGGAACTGACAACTGAGTAACTGATTATGCGAAAATTTTCATCTTATGGGCCGATTGAACCGGAACTACATTATTACGTGCCTCGTCAAGAATTGATAGACGGGGCAATTCAACACTTATTGGGCGATAATCCTGACAACGGGGGACAGTACATCAGCGTCTGGGCCCCTCATCAAACAGGCAAAACGTCGCTCATGTTAGATGTGTTCTCAACACTTAAACAGAACACACAATTTGATGTGGCTATCCTCTCTTTGCAAAACCTGATTAATCTGAGCGATGTCAATCAGGTGGCTCAATTCATAGCAGGGGAATTGATAGACATTTTGGATTTAAAGCACTTAACTATCAATACATTAGAAGATTTTCATCGGTTGTTTGAGCAAGGCAGTCTCAATAAGCCCTTGATTTTGATTCTGGATGAGTTTGATGCGCTTGAACCGGCCGCTATCGCTGGGTTAGTCGCTGTTTTTCGCCATATTTACCTCAGTCGTCAGAACCAACAAAACAAATCCTTTGCAGAAAAGGATTATCTGTTACATGGCATGGCTTTGATTGGGATACATGCCGCCTTGGGTGTGGAAAATGTTGATGTTTCGCTTTTCAATATCCAGCGCAGTGTCCATATTCCTAATTTGACGCATGATGAGGTGATTGATCTTTTTAATCAGTATCAACAAGAAAGTGGGCAAGTGTGTGAACCAGAGGTTGTAGAACGTATTTGGTATGAATTTCAAGGGCAGCCTGGTTTAACTTGCTGGTTCGGGGAATTGTTGACGGAAAAGTATAATCAAACTACCGATCAACCCATTACGATGGCCAATTTTGAAGGCGTTTATGTCGCTGCGCTTGATTTGTTGCCTAATATCAACGTTTTGAACATCATCAATAAGGCAACACAGGCCGATTACAAACCATTTGTTTTGGAATTGTTCCAAACTGGAATGAAAATCAAATTGATTTATGATGATCCGATTTTCAATGTGCTTTATTTGAATGGTGTTGTTTCTACTGAACAAGTCAGTTTGGGTGAAAATGATGTCAAGTTTTCTTGCCCTTATGTGCAAAAGCAATTGTTCGGCTATTTCGCCAGAGAACTGTTTCAGGGAATGGATGACTTATACGATCCATTTGAGGATTTGTCGGATACCATCACTGATGAGAGTTTAAACATTCGGCGGTTGCTACAACGCTATGAACAGTATTTGCAAGCTAATCGGGAGATGGTTTTGAAAAATGCGCCGCGTCGTCAGAAGGATTTGCGTGTGTTTGAAGCCGTTTTTCAGTTTCATCTTTATGAATATTTTAACAGTTTTCTGAGCAGTTATGAGGCACAAGTTCAGCCCGAGTTTAACGTCGCAAGCTCCGTTACTTCGTTTCCAACTGGGAATGGCGCGATTGATTTATTGATACGTCATGCGGGGCAGTTGTTTGGGATAGAATTAAAGAGTTTTGCCAATCAACGAGAATATCGTAACGCGCTCACTCAAGCGGCGAAATATGGAAAACAGTTAAAAGTGACTGAAATCGCGTTAGCCTTATTTATTGAAACGGTAGATGAAACCAATCGTCAGAAATTTGAAACAGATTACACTGATCCTGAAACAGGTGTTATCGTGCATCCTCAATTTGTGCAGACGGGTTAAAAAAACGACAAGGAGACTTTTTAACATTTTGGGTAATATGACATTAATGTTCAAAAAGGAATAGAATAGATAGAACACTGATTGCACTGATTATTATGATTAACACTGATTAAAAAAATCAGCGTGAATCATGACAATCATGATAATCAGCGTTCTATTCCAAGCATGGCAGTGGGATCGTTAAATATCCCACTGCCCATAACCAAGAAGATCAAAAATGATCAATCCAAAATCACACTATTCATTGTTCAAGTGGCTAATAACCGCTTTTACAAGGGAATTTTTTGAACATTATTGTTCCCGATATCAAAAAAAGCTCACGAGACTCACATAACGAACTTCATAAAGGCTATGCTCTAATCCATTTCACGCAAAAGTGTTGGCGTGCAAACACTTTTACGTGAGATATTATAACTTGATGATCACGTTTTTTGTAAACCGTTGATTAAAAAAGAAATATTCTTTTAAGGCCTAAAACTTAAATTCCTTAATAATCAATGATTTGTATATATAGACACTCAATCTGTGACTGCCGCAAAGCCAAATAACATCAAAAACTTGATCATCGAGTATAAATAATTTTTGTCGTTATATATTGTAGTTATAAACCGATTTTAAAAAAAAACTTGATCATTGAGTCAAAGCCTCAAATAATAAATAATCACCTTTTAAAATGTTAGATTCTGATGCGACTATATTGCTTCGCAACAATCAAACTAAACTAAAGTTGATCTCGCATAGCAAAGAACGAAGTCTGAACTGCAATTCAAAAATTGATCTCGCATAGCGAAGAACGAAGTCTGAACGCCAATTCAAACTAAAGATAGGAATGGTGGGCAAGCGTGCTGTAGGATTCAGGAACAATATTTAAGAAAGTGGCGACAGCCATCCCACCCTACGAGAATTTAAATTCTTAAAATGAACAAGCATCAAGTCAAAATTAGAATTGCAGGGCCCTTGTAGTTAGTTGCAGCATAATTTTTGGCTTTTATGCTATATAGCGTTTCCCGATTGAATGAAGTACAAATTATTTGAGTTAAAAATTTATTTTGCTGTAACTTTTCGTTCCAAATTTATTTTTCTGTAACTTTTCGTTCCAAATTTATTTTGCGGTTTTTTTCGTGCAATTTTTCGTTCCAAATTTATTTTGCGGTTTTTTTCGTGCAATTTTTCGTTCCAAATTTATTTTGCGGTTTTTTTCGTGCAATTTTTCGTTCCAAATTTATTTTGCCTTGGTACATAAGTGTACTTGATTCAATTGGAAAACGCTATATATTATTCATAATATCATGCCATGTTTCTAAAAATGAGAAACCACTTATTATCAATTACCCATAACAAAAAAGGATTCAACATGAATACCATCAAGTCTTTAATTGCAATTGTTTTATTACTCACGCTTATCTCTTCTTTAGAGAGCGTTCACGCGGCGACGGATTGTGCCGCACAGAGTGATATGTCTACAGCAGAGTGTAATGCACTGATTGCGCTCTATACGAGTACCAATGGGGCAGCTTGGAGTGATAGTCCCGATAACCAGTGGAATCAGGATAATTCACCCTGTAGTTGGACGGGTGTCACCTGTAGTGGGCTGAATGTCATTGAAATTAATAGAAACTCACAAGGTTTAGATGGCACGCTCCCTGATTTAAGTGATTTAAATAGTTTACAAAATCTTTACCTCAGTAGTAACCAATTAACGGGTGGTATTCCTGATTTAAGTGCTTTAACCAATTTACAATATCTTTACTTAGGTGAGAATCAATTAACGGGAGATATCTCTGATTTAAGTAATTTAAACAATCTAACAGAACTTGGGTTAGATAACAATCAATTAACAGGCGATATTCCCACTTTACCTACCAGCCTAGTTAATACCAATCTAGGTTACAATACACTCACTGGCGAAACGGGGAATACTGCCACAATTAAAGATTCAGATTGGAAAGATACCCAAACTGTTCCTCCAACTAATTTAAGTACAACGGTTTTATCTGATAACAAAATCAGAGTAAATTGGACTCTAATCCCCTATCAAACTGATGGTGGTTATTATCAAGTTAAATATGCCACCACCTCTGGAGGCCCGTACACCAATGCGGTCACTAAAACTGCTGATAAATCCGTTAATAATGATACGGTTACCGGTTTAACGCCAGCGACAACCTATTATTTTGTGATGGAAACTTATACGCAGGCACATGGTAGCCAACAAAATGCTTTAACCAGTATTCACAGTGCTGAAGTGATAGCGATAACTCTTTCTTCTACAACCTGTCCATCTGGAAATACGGCTTATGTGGATAAAACCGCAACGGGTGTCAATGAGGGGAGTAGCTGGAATGATGCTTTTACTGAACTTTATTTGGCTCTTAAGCCCACTTATTTAAGTTATTGCACCAACGTCACAGAAATCCATGTTGCACAAGGCACTTACACGCCCGGAAATCTACGAACCGATACCTTCCAATTAGCCAACAACTTAGCCATTTACGGTGGCTATCCTACTGGCGGTGGTACCCGCAATTCTGATCCGGCTACTAATAATACTATACTCAGTGGTAACATGGGTAATGTCAATACGCATGCTGATAATAGCTATCATATTGTCACTGCAAATAATACCGATAATACTGCTATTTTAGATGGCTTTACCATCCAATTTGGTAGAGCAACTAAAAGTGGTAGTGGTGTGTGTAATACAAATCATGATGGTCGTTGTGGAGCCGGCATATTGAATATTAAAGGCAAACCGACTTTAGAAAATTTAATCTTAACTAAGAATACTGCTTTTCAAAGCGGTGGCGGCATGGCCAATCTAAAAGCTGGGGCTAGCCCGATTTTAGATAACGTCAGTTTTATTAGCAATACCGCTTCTAAACATGGCGGTGGCATTTTTAATGAGACAGATCAATTAACGATTTCTAATGCTATTTTCAAAGGTAATAAAGCTCAAACCGCTAAAGGAGGGGGTATTCATATTAATGGGGGTACACATACATTAACCAATGTGATTTTTAGCGGCAACAAAGCTATTGATGGTGGCGGACTATGGAATCAAAATGCCATTTTATCGACTTTAACCAATGTGACTTTAAGTGCTAATCAACCCACTGGTATAACTAATAAAGCAAGCTCATTGCTTCTTTCCAATGTTATTTTATGGGAAAACCTCAATCAAGAAATTACCAATAATAGCACGGTAACCGTTAATAATAGCATTATCAAAGGTTCTAGTGGTAGCAACTGGTGGACAGATAATGGCATCACAGATAATGGCAATAACTTAGATGCTGACCCATTATTTGTTCTACCCGTCTCTGGTTCAACGCCAAATACGAGCGGCGATTTGCATTTAAATTCAGCCAGTCCAGCAATAGATGCGGGTACAAACACTAACTGCCTCAATGCTGATTTGGATGGCATAACTCGACCTCAAAATGGGACTTGCGATATGGGTGCCTATGAGGCAGACACATCTTTCGCAGCGACTGGCTTAATAGCCACTGCCGTTTCAGAAACTCAAATCAATCTGAGTTGGACTGATAACAGTAATAATGAAACCGGCTTCAAAATAACCAGAAAGGGTAGTTTAATCAATACGACATCCGCTAATGCGACAAGCTACAATGATACTGCTTTAACTTGTGGCACAACATATCATTACTCAGTTCAAGCGACTGATGGCACTAACGATTCAACGGCTGACACAACCAGTGCAACTACCCAAGCCTGTCCTGTTGTTGTAACGCCATCAGTTCCTGTTATCTCTCCACCCACAGTCTCTTATAAACTAAGCATTGAGAAAACAGGTAGTGGACAAGTGACTGGAGAGGGCATTGATTGTGGCAAGGATTGCTTACAATATTTCAACGAAGGTACAGAAGTGCTATTAACCGCAACGCCCACAACGGGTTGGGAAGTGAATTGGGGTGGTGATTGTGACAATGACGGCAAGATCATCATCGACAGGGATAAAAGCTGCACGGCAAACTTCAAACCATTATTTGCCTTAACCCTCCAAAAGAGTAGAAATGGCACTGTCGCTTACAAAAATGCTGACTGTAGTGGCAATACTTGTACGCTTGTTAGTGGTAGCCAAATTCAAATAACGGCAAGCCCCAATGAAGGCTTTACTTTCACGGGTTGGCAAGGTGATTGTGTTGGAACAGAAAACCCTATCAGCATTACCCTAACCGATAATATGGATTGTCAGGCTCAATTTGCCAAGCCTTCCCAAGCCTTATTGACATTCAATATGACAGACAATGTTAATGGAAGCGTCACTTACGCCAATACTGATTGTCATGCTGATAAGTGTACCCTAGCGAGTGGTAGCCAAATTCAAATGACAGCCATTCCCAATGCCGGTTTTAGTTTCACTGGCTGGCAAGGTGATTGTGCTGGAACAGAAAATCCTCTAACCCTTACTATAACGGCTAACATGGATTGTCAGGCTCAATTTGCTCAGCTTTCTCAACCTGTTACTGATACCAAAACACCCATTCCGGCTGCCCCTGATCCAGCCCCCCCAATTCTTCCTCAAATCGAAGAACTCGCCGTAGACGGTAACGGCGATGGCATTTTAGACAACGAGCAAATCTACGTCATCACAATTCCTGATGCGGTGACGGGTGACTATTTAACTTTAGCGACTCATGTAGGTTGTCCGATAGCTCTCATTTCTGCGCTCACGGAAGAAGAACAAGCAACTCAAAATGAGACGTATGGATTTCCTCAAGGCTTAATGTACTTTGAACTACAGTGTACGCAAGCGAATGTCGCGATCTATTTTCATGGTGTCCGCACACAGCGGACTCGTCCCATTTACCAAAAATATGGCCCGATTGTCCCTGGCGATTTCAGTACCACCACTTGGTACACTTTGCCCAATGTGACTTTTGGTACGACACACATTGAGGGAAAATCGGTGGTCACAGCCCATTTTACCCTGACAGATGGTGAATTGGGCGATAATACGGGGATAGACGGGCGGATTGTTGATCCGGGTGGATTGGCTTTCACTGAAAATGTTGAAAACGTCATTAGTTTTATCGCCAAAACCTTCAGTGCCTCAAGAAAAGCGGGCATCGCCACCATTACCGTTAATCGTAATGGTTTGCCTGGAGAATTGTCTGTTGATTATGCCACACTTGATGAGACGGCAAAAGCCGGACAAGATTATCAAGCGGTGAAGGGTAGCTTGACTTGGGCTAATGGTGAACGCGGTGATAAAACTTTCACAATACCGCTGTCTCATGATGCCAACGTTGCTGCCATTTTGAAACTCCGTTTAAATCATTTGACTTTAGTCGAAGGGGCCGTTTTAGGCATTGAAACCGCAACATTGACTATCACTGATGATGATGTGCTGGCTACTATAGCCCCTGCTCAATCTGTACCAATTTTGTCATCACTACGCCCTTCGCCACTCAATACTCTTTATCAAGGACAATATCAACTCATTACGGATGACATCGTGATAACAGAAGAGGGGAGTGTCTCCCAATTAACTTTTGCTGCCCATGTTGAAAATCAGGGTTTAGTCTCTAATTCCATTTTACGGGATACCGCAACGCTAACGGGTGGCACTTTAAGCGGTTTCATCGAAAATCAGGGCATCATAACGGATGTCAATTTTGTCGGTGGCGCTATCACTGGTGGCACATTAGCGGGTACGATTACAAATAACAGTCAAGTCGGCGGTATTATCCAAGATGTGCAATTAGCGCCTAATACCACTCTCAGCGGTGGCAAAATCGGGGGTATGATTACGGCTGCGGCTGATAGTACAATCCAAGATGTACAACTTGATGGCGAAACGATTCTGATGGGTGGCACCTTGCGTGGTGAAATCAGTGGGGTTCCCGAACAGTCTGCCCAAATCGGTGCGGTGAGGGTGGCACCAGGTACCAGATTATCTCATGTGCGCCTCAGTCCCACGGTGCAATTACCGATTGATCTTGTATTAGGTGATGGGGTAATACAACCCGCTGATCCTGATAACCCCACGATGGCAGACTTTGGGATTGAAGCGGCTGAAATAGCCCACTTAGATGCGAAACGATTGAATGAAATAGAACCCTCAGCCTTAAGTACCTTTTCAGCGCAAGACATTGAGCAAATCCCGCCAGAAACCTTTAGTGCGATCAAACCTGAACAAATGACGCATTTTACGGCTGAAGCGTTAGGTGGATTAACAATAGCGCAATTTGAACAACTGCCGACTGAAGCCTTCGGCGGTTTAACATCAGAAAATATGGGCGGATTACCAACAGAGGTGTTAAATGAATTAACACCACAACATTTGAAGGCCTTCAATGTCGTTGAATTTCAAAGCCAACACAGTGAGGATATTTCTAAAATAGTCAATAACTTAGATGCGAATCAGGTGATACCTGCCGATGTCATTGAATTATTATCGCCTGATTGGGCACTTGATCCCAAAACGGGTGCCTTAACCGCCCCAGCAGGTGCTAAACTGACACTGCAAAGCTTGCCACCCCCCGCCGATTTACCGGCCCAAGTGGCTTTACCAAACTTACCGAATCTGAGCAAAGGCTTTGGTTTAGGTGGCAAAGGCACGCCCGTCGAAGACGGCATGAAACACTCTTTAGAAAACGAAAATTTAGCCGATTTTATACTTTTCCAAGATGATAAAGGGATTTTAAATGTCGTTGGCACAGGCGATTCGGCGGGTCAAAAATACACTTTTATCCCCGATGTTAACAATGTGATTCAAGTGGAGCAAGATAAGATTCCCATAGGCTTATCTGTCAGTGACGGCGGTTTTTATCAGATCACCACGCCAGAAGGACAACAATATCGCGTGATTCCAGCACCTCAAAATCCGGTCGCTTTATCAGAAGTGCTTGGAGACGCAGAAGTCACACTTGGAGTAGGTGGTGATGTGTTATTGGTCTACGAGCAAGAGACAACAACGCGGCGACGTAGACAAGTTCATCAAGTGCTGATATTTGATCCTTTTGTTGAACCGCCGCCTGAAGAGTTTTGTCTAGAAATTGCGCCAGAAGAATTTGTCTGCGATTTTGACAATGTGCCAGAAGAACTGCGACCAGGCCTTCACTTTCCACCCAACACACGCGATAAAAAGGGGCCACAAACGACAGCACGGATAGTCTATCAAAATGGCACAGCGCAAAACGTACAAGCCACCTTACTTGATCCGGATAGTTTTATTAAAGAGGGTTTTAAATTTGAAGGCGTAGAATCCATTCTTTTCAATGCCAATGGCACCTTTAAAGTCGTCCATCAAGGTAATCCCTACCTCATTGTGCCTAACTTTAACATTGAAATAAGAGAAGTGGCAGAGGCCGTTAAGCCGAGTATTGTTCTCAACGATAATGAGACGCTAACCTACAAGATTCTCCTTGAAACTCCTGACAAAGCCACTCGAAAACGTCGCATAGTTCATCAAGTGCTTATTTTTGATCCGTTTATCGAACCCATACCAGAGAAATTTTGTCAGGAAATCCTACCTGGAGAATATCTCTGTGACTTTGATAACGTGCCAGCGGAAATATAGCGTTTTCCGATTGAATGAAGTACAAATCATTTGAGTGAAAAATTTATTTTGCTGCCCTCTTGGCCCTCTTTTCGTTCCAAATTTATTTTGCAAATGCTTGATTGGAGTGCAAAATTTATTTTGCTGCCTGATTTTCAAATTTATTTTGCGGTTCGATTTTCTTAATATAACTGTACTTTATTCAATCGGAAAACGCTAGAAATCAACCACCAGTCTTATGATTAGAATGGTTTTTTTTGATATCCTTACCACCAAGCAGGTTTATTTAAGTCATTGAAAAGTGAGTATAACGAAAATGACAGGAATAAAGCAATAAACATAACAATATCAATTGGTTATTAGTTTATCCCCGTAATTCGTTGTAAGTACTGAACCATAAATTTTCAGGTATTTAAAAAAAAGAAAGGGGGCCTAAATTTCAAAAGGGCTAAAAAATGAATTTATTTTTCTGAACCTCTATAGAACGTCATGATTTACGCTGATATCGATTAATTATGTTCAACCTCAATCTACCCACTACAAAAAATGTATTATTAAACACGAATAACGGAGACTTTTCATGAAATCAGCCCTTTTCGTTTTTTTATCCAGTTTATTGAGTTCTCTCACTCTCCATGCCGAAATCACCCTTGATGGTACTTTAGGCTCCCGTATTGCCTTAGAGGGGCCAGACTACACCATTGGCGCAAAATTAGGGCAACAACACGGTAGTAATCTGTTTCACAGCTTTGAGAAATTTAACCTTAATGCCACTGAAAGTGCCACATTCTCAGGCCCTAACCACATTAATAGCATTATCAGTCGTGTCACTGGCGGTTATGCTTCCAGTATTGATGGCACACTCCGCAGCCTAATTCCCAATGCGGATGTTTACTTCATTAATCCGGCTGGCATTATGTTTGGAGCCAATGCCAAACTGGATGTGCAAGGTTCTTTTCATGCCAGTACGGCTGACACGCTCCATTTGCAATACGGTGGTGAATTTAACGCTCGCCATCCTCAAGAGAGTTTATTGACAGTTTCTCCCATTGAAGCGTTTGGTTTTCTCACGGATTCTTCAGCAGCCTTGCATATTCAAGGGAGTCACATCGAGGTACCCGCAGGAAACCGTCTTTCTTTTCTTGCTGGCAACCTACAGATTAATCAAGCCAAGTTAACGGCTAATGGCTGAAATTTGCATCTAGCCAGTATCGCGCAAGCTGGCAAAATTCAATGGCAACCTGAAGAATCCATATCGTCCCTTCAATTAGGTGATATCACAATACGTGACTCACAAATGATAACGACAGGTAAACCGGCAGGAGGTGATATTGATATTCACGCCAGTCATTTATTAATAGAAAACAGTAGTTTAGAAGCGAATACGATTAGCAAAAAGGGTAAAGATATAGATATACAAGTTGATAACCTGACGATAACCCATGGTGGGCGATTAAGCACGACAACCTTTGGTGCTGGCAACAGTGGAGATATAAAAATTAGAGCCACAGATAGCATCCGTCTGTCTGGTATAGGCAGTCAGGGGCAAGGTAGTGCTCTTATTGCTAATTCCGGTTCTTCCCGTGTCAAGTGGGTAACAGGTGATGGTGGCACAATTGAATTACAAGCACGCCAATTAGAATTAACGGATGGCGCACAAATAGGCGCAACCACCTTTGGTTCAGGAGATGCTGGCAAAATCAATCTCAAAATAGCCGAGCGCATCACCTTTTCTGGTGAAGATAAACGAGGCATTTCCAGCGGCATTTTAGCCTTGACAACGCATACCGGTTCTGCTGGCAATATTGAATTAGAAACAAACCAATTCATTCTCAGGGAAGGTACCCGAATAAGCACTCAAAGCAGTGGTTCGGGGCAAAGTGGCGATATTCAAATTCAAGTCAGCGATTTAGTCCGTTTAGAAGGAATGAACAGTGCTGGCGAAGGCAGTTTCATTATTGCCAATGCCTCTGGCGATATTGACAACGCGGGCGATGGCGGCACAATAGCCTTGACAGCCGGACACTTACAATTAAGCGATGGCGCACAAATAGGCACAGCCACATTTGGAACAGGGCAAGGGGGGATGCTCAATATTAATGTGAGTGGTAACGTGAACTTTTCGGGTGAAGACAATACCGGTTTTCGCAGCGGCCTGTTTACCACCTCCGACTTTGGTGCAACCGGTAACGCGGGCACTATCCGGTTAAATGCGGGCAATTTAAGCCTAACCGACAAAGCCGAAATCAACGTCAGTACTCTGGGAAATGGACAAGGTGGCCATGTAGAAATCCAAGCCGACACACTGACTTTGACTGAAAATAGCACCATCACTGCCCAGAGCGAAAGTCAGAGCAATGCAGGGCATTTAGTGTTAAAAATAGCCGAACAACTCAAAATGCGTAATAGTGCTATAACAACCCAAGCAAATAGTGCCGATGGCGGAAACATCCTGCTCACCACACCCAGTTACTTATATCTGGTTAATAGTCAAATCAGCACCAGTGTCAATGAAGACTTTGGTAGTGGAGGCAACATCACCCTGAAACCTGAATTTTTGGTGTTAGATAACAGTCAAGTTTTCGCCAAAGCCAAAAAAGGACAAGGTGGTCATATCGACATCACCACGACAGGCATTTACCATTTTTCTGGAGAACCCTTAACAGACGTTATTAATGCGTCATCCGAATTAGGGGTTGATGGTATCGTCACAGTTAACTCGCCAGACGTGAATTTAGATGAATTTCTGGTTGTCTTACCAGCCAGTCCCATTGATGCTCGTCTTAAGGGTTGCGATATACAACAAGAGATCGAAAATCCCAGTACTTTCAGGATAACTCAGACACATAAGAGACCCCCTCTGATTCAATAAAACAGTTCAGCAGATCATGCGGCCTTAGTCATCATTTCGTCAATTTCTCTCACTGTTATATTAATGGGCCGGTGCCGAGTTGTACGTTCGACATCGGTTCAAGCGATTTATTTTGCGGCGATTGGAATGTTATTTTGCGGCGATTGGAATGCCTGTAATTTTGCGGCGATTGGAGTGCAAAATTTATTTTGCGGCGATTAGAGTGCAAAATTTATTTTGCGGCGATTGGAGTGCAAAATTTATTTTGCGGCGATTAGAGTGCAAAATTAAATTTCTTTTGCTTTGGCTCGATTGATTGAGATTGATAATGACCTTTTTTTGGGAATGCGCCCGTTGGAACGTAAAAGAGCAAACTAAAGTTGGAACGTAAAAGAGCAAACTAAAATTGGGTTGCCCCAATTTATAGCATTTTTCGTTTGGGTTAAATACAAAAAGGGCAACCACAAGGGCTTGCCCCTACGAAGGCTGTATTTAGCTTCGCTGACCTTCGGTTCATGCAATCGGGAAACGCTATAAAAGGAAGAACACGACCGCCAAAAATCCATTTTAACAGGATTTTTGGGCACACTAAAAATAATGGGGCTTTTCCATAACCAGGCAGTGGGCTCATTGAATAGGATTGATTCAAATACATCAGTGCGTTCCCATTTAAGAATCCCAGTGCCCATAACCAAGAAGGTAATAAATGATCAATCCAAAATCACACGATTCACTGTTCAAGTGGCTAATAACCGCTTTTACTAGGGAATTTTTCACACATTATTTTCCCGATATCACAATAGGAGAATATAGCTTTATTGATAAAGAATTTATTAGCAAATACGAAACGCTGAAAGAGAGTCTGAAAGGCGATTTGTTTTTGGCAATGGAGGTTGAAATTGACGGGATACTCCAGGAAATCGTGATCCAGATCGAGCATCAAAGTGAAAGAGAGGATGTTTCAAAGCGTGTCTACGAATATGCCTGTTATGCGTGGCTCTTGAAAAATAAACCCGTCTGGAGTATTGTAATTTACACGGATGAGGCTATATGGCGGAAACAGGTTACAGACAGATTTTGGTACGCCTTTGATAGCAAAAACGGAAAGCAGTATCATCATTTCGATGTCATCAAGGTGAAAGCGGAAAAGAGTGCTGCTCTGATCCGGAAACATTCTCTGATGTGCAAACTGCTGGCGCTGAAGGCTGATGACAGGCAAACCGATCCAGATGAACTGGTTTCTGAAATATACCGCACTGCGGCAGCAATGAAAGATGAACTCACTAATGAGCAATTGCTCCTGATTGATCAGTGGGTAGGCTTTTACAAAAAAGTCTCCGAACAGAGGCTTGACAAGATTAAAAAGGAGAGCAAGATGAGCTTTATAGAAACCACAATCACTGAACATGTTTATAATCAGGGATGGATTAAAGGCGAAGCAAAGGGCGAAGCAAAGGGCGAAACTCAGGGCATCAAAAAGATGGCAAGAAACATGCTGAAAATAGGGATAGATGTGAAAACCATCACTCAGGTAACCGGCTTCAGTGAAAAAGAAGTCAAACAACTGAAAAGCTTGTAATAAGAATAAGGGCTTGTTGGGGCGAATATCGTAGAGACGCACTGCCGTGCGTCTCTACTTTTAACAGCATCGAAAGCATCTTTAGGAATGAGGCTTTAATAACTTGGGAAACTTGTCAACCAAACCTGACAGGTTTTCTTTCGCCTGTCAGGTTTAGTTTATAATCAGGGATGGATTAAAGGCGAAGCTCATGGAAGAATTGAAGGCAAAGCAGATGGCAAAACCGAGGGCGAAGCAGAAGGCAGAAAAAAGACTGCAATAAACCTCCTGAAAATGGGAATAGATATGGAAATCATCACTCAGGCAACCGACTTCAGTAAAGAAGAAATCAAACAACTGAAAAGCTTGTAATAAGAATAAGGGCTTGTCGGGGCGAATAGAGTAGAGACGCACGGCTGTGCGTCTCTACTTTCTTCAAAACCGCCAGACACACTCTTTTAAAATCTTATAAAAGAAAGAGATTAGATAGAACGCAGATTATCATGATTATGGCCTGATTTACACTGATTAAAAATCAGCGTAGATCATGATCATCAGTGTCATCAGTGTTCTATCAATATCACCGTCTCACTCCTTTCAGTTGCCTCACTTCCCTCAATTTTGCCGCTAAAACCAATTTATCTTCTGGTTTCTCTAAGTTGATATCCCAAACGCGCAACCATTCCTGATGGGCTAAAACTTCTGCTAATTGTTTTCTGGTTCGGGCTCCACTAATCACGACATCTACTAAGGGGGAAGACAGTAATTCTAAAAACACGGCACTCACTTGTGGTAAGGGTGTTTTTTTAATTTGAGCGACAAAACGGGCTAATTCTATTTTAGTTTGTTCGGAATGAAAGTGTGGATTGCGCCGCCGCGCATCTCGTTTTCCTAACACCGATAAACCTTGTGCGCTTTTTCCGGTACCCAATAACCCTTGTTCTAAGGGGGATGTAATGCAATTCAGACAACGTTGATTGGCTTTTCCGGCCGCTAAGATGTCGTCTGCACGATGTAAAGGGTTGTGATGCACTTGATGAGGAATCAAGCCGCCCGATGGTAAATAAGTTTGTATTTGTTCTACAGAGAAATTGCAGACACCCCAGCGTAATATTAAACCTTCTTCTTGTAATGCTTGCAAGGTTTCTAAACTGGTTTCAATGGGGGTTTGTGGATCGGGCCAGTGTAATTGATAGAGATCGAGATAATCGGTTTTGAGACGTTCTAAACTGTTAAACAAGCTTTGCCGGAGGGCTTCGCGATTTGTGCAGTGAATCACGTTTTTGCCTTGCCAAGATAATCCGCCTTTACTGGCAATAAAAATGTTTTGGCGTTTTTGTTGGCTTATCACTTTTGATAATAATTGCTCGGAGCGGCCGTGGGCATAAAAACCGGCGGTGTCAAAACAACGAATTCCGGCTTCTAAAGCGGATTCTAGGGTGGCCAGTGCTTCTCTGCCATCATGGGGCCCAAAGCTTTCGCCTCCTAAACTCCAGGTGCCTAACCAAAGCCAGGGTAAGTCGTGATCTATAGGGAACATGGGTTTTTCAGTGATCTTTTGTTTTCAGCCAAGATTTGTAGGGTGGGTAAGCGGGCGGCAATAAACTCAATATTAACCCAAAATGTCACCGCCCGCTTGCCCACCATTCCACTTCAAGGAATAAAAATAGGGTGAAAAATAAAGCAAGAAATGTGTTTATATTTAACACCCCACCATTAACCAGAGCGGTTTGATGGCATGGTGGGAACGCTGTCAACCCAAGTTATGGGTTGACAGCGTTCCCACCAGAAATAAGCTTTTAAATATTTGATTTTTATATTAATTAACCATAACATGTTTGATGGCATGGTGGGCAAGCGGGCAACACGATTTGTGGTATTTTTAGAGTTTAGGGCTGCCCGCTTACCCACCCTACATAATCTCAAAAAGGCCTAAACGTTGGCAGGCTTGAATATGAATGAGAGCATTTATAAAAATCAAAACGCATCGCCATTATCATATAAAGCGAGATCAGGATTTTGATGCACTAAACCCGGAAAGCGTTGTGCCAAGGAACGCACCATTAAATAATCCAGATGCCCAATAGAATGCGGATGATATCCTAAGACTTTATCCCACATATCCCAACGTTCCATACACAGATAAACAAATGGCTTGTCGTCTGAAGGCAGGCAAGCTTGTATTGTTTGATATAAATGCTGATACATTTCAACGCGCTTCGGTTTGACATAACGCATTTTGCCATCGGGCCCGGCTACCATTTCTGGTGTCGTTATACGGCTACCTGGAAAATTTTGTTCAATAGTGCGTTTCATTTCGGGATTAAAACGTAAGCTGCCTATCGATATCCAAACCACGCTTTGGCTTGAAATGCGACTAAAAATCTCTTTGACTAAAGCGTCATAATCTGCTGCCCAATCGTCAAATAGTAGCATGGGATCAAAATGTAATGCGAGCAAATAACCTGCTTTTTCAATTTGTTCCATTGCGGATAGACGCGCTGCCATGCTGGCGGTGCGAAATTCTTCGCGTTTTATAATCGTTTGTGGATTCACTGTCCAAGAAACGACAGTACGCTGTTGATGATCTATATCTAATAAATTCTCGACATAATCCGATTTGGTGCGTAATTCTAATAAGGCGTTTTTCATGCCGGCAAACGCTTTAATTAATTGTGCTGAAGTACCCGTTAAGGGTTCTAAAGCTAAACTGTCGCCTAATTCCCAAGTGCCAATACGAAAAAAACGCCAAGGTTGTCGCGCGGTTTTCGTTCGCACTTCTTCAATCATTGCGTCAACATCTGCCGTGACTTGCAAAGTGCCATTGTTTAAATAATTTTGCAAAAAGCAATAGGAGCAATCATAAGGGCAATTACTGACTGCATCTAAGACTTGAACATTGCAACACACATATTCAGGATTCAGAGAGGCGCAGGGTTTGAAAGCGGCCCCTTGTTTTTGTGTCAGATAGAGGGCAGATTTGCCTTCGCGATAATGCGTGATTTTGGGAACTGAACTGGCAATGTGTGTTTTGGCAGTCTGGCTTTTGAATTGAACAACGGCCTGACTCTGCGCTTGGCTGGCATCGTAATAAAAATGCTTGATCTTATGTTTCATTGTGACTCCATGATGATCGTGATGAAAGTGATAAATTAGATATAGATGTTCATAAAAATAACTTGTAAAAACCTGACAGGTTTGGCAAACCTGTCAGGTTTGGCCCGTGAAATTATTTTTCTGACAAACTATAGAACGCTGATTATCATGATCATCATGATTTACACTGATTAAAATCTGGATTGATTAAAAATTTAAAAATTTGATAGAACGCAGATGACACTAATTAATAAAAAAATAAAAAATTAGCGTTTCAGGCTAAAGTTTCGCTTCGCTATACTTCGCTGCGTGAAAATCATGACAATCATGATAATCAGCGTTCTATCAAAAATCAACGTGAATCATGACAATCTTTGATATACTTAGTATCGTCATAAGGTAGCTATTATCAGACACAGCCAACAGCTTTCAGCAGTTGTCTAAAAGCTCAAGTCAGGTGGTGGTGACTAAAAGCGCAAATTGTAAGGGTGGACAGTATAGAACACGGAGAACACAGATTATCATGATTTTCACTAATTTATGCGTTTTTGATT
>Ga0164318_10001160_pt1 | contig 22894 bp, 15 predicted proteins | sample GuaBasSedimGuay9_FD_113734 | JGI IMG/M metagenome (GOLD analysis project Ga0164318, IMG submission 113734) | Subseafloor sediment microbial communities from Guaymas Basin, Gulf of California, Mexico - Guay9, Core 4571-4, 0-3 cm | ecosystem: Environmental > Aquatic > Marine > Hydrothermal vents... | reverse complement strand
ATAAGATTGTTGTGTTGAATTTGATCAGCCAAAATCAGCAACTGTTTTTGATGATGAAAAATCGGCTACAGTTTTTGATGCCGAAAAATCATTGGGGTTATTACCAGGTTTTTCAGCAATTGTTTTTTTTAGATAATCTTCTACTTCACTTTTGTTTGGCAACTCCTGAGTTTTTCGCCCACCATCAGCTATAGAATCTTTATTAATTAGCGGTGTATTACATTTTACACAACTGGTTGCTGATTGTGGGTTAAAATATCCGCATCTTGAACACTGCATATGATTTCTTTAATGTTATTATTACAATCGCCATAAGATTAGCATATTAACTTTGTAAAAAGTATTTAACATACACTAAATCTTATATGTAATCAATTTATGGGGCAAAATTAGGTGTCAAAAACATACCTGTCAATCCCCCCGCAGGGGGATATTTTAACGTGTTTTTGAAGATTTGTGAAAACACCTTGGTTTTTAGACTACATTTTTAACTTCAATAACAATAGTGCAACCCTTGCCAGCTGATGAGGTATCAATCTGTAAAGTTCCATCAAGTAGTGTGATTCTGTTTTCAATATTTTTCAATCCTAGGCCTTTACGTTCTTTTTTCTCGTAACCAAAACCTATTCCATCATCTTCATAAATGAGGCTTATGTTTTTGTTATTTTCGCCAATAAATTGAAAATAAACGTTTTTTGCTTTGCTATGTTTAACTGCATTTTGTAATAATTCCTGAGTAATTCGATACAGGTGTGTTGTTATTTCAGAATCATCAATTTTAGGCCAGCCATGAAAATAACAATGAATCTCAATTTCACTTGATGAGAATAAAAAACAAAGCTCTTTCATTTCATCAGCAAATTCATCATTCTTAACCATTGGGGTAACTAATCCATGACTTAAATTACGAACTGATTCAATGGTTTGACTTGCAATTTTATACAGCTCCTTATTATCCTTGCCAATGCGTTGTTTAATTATTGCCATGTTGGCACCTATTGAGTCATGAAGCTCTCTGCCAGCTCTATTTCTAGCTTCCTCCTGACCAGCTACCATTGATAGAATCATCTGCTTTTGATGTTCTTGTTGTTTTTCTAATAATTCAGATCTCTCTTTATATATTTTCAACGATTCATGTGCCATCAGCCCCATAAAGCTAAATATTTCAAAAACAGAAACTATGAGAAGACTAATGTGTACATAGGGAGAATCTGCAAAAAGCCCCATGTTTGCAAATATTATTTCAATAAACATTATTACTATATATATACTATAGATAATAAATAAAGGAATTGCATTCTTATCTTTATAAATAATATTTTTTACTAATAATAGTAGTTGTAATGAAAGAACTAAACCCGAAACTATCATTATATAAAAATGGAAATAATACATTGCAATGCTACTTCTAACTGATGGGAAAAGACTAAATATGTAAATAATAATCATTACATAAATAACTCGGTACATCCATTTCCATAAAACTTCGTTTCGTGCTTTAATTGGTGTTAGGGCATTTAAGAACAATGGGAAAAACAAGTTCCCAAGAATTGCTCCTGTAAAATCAATAACTGAAGTAATATCAGTATTATCAACATTAAAAAATAAAAAATAATCTCCCAGCTGAGAAGCAATAAAAAGACCAAATCCCAAATTCAAAAAAAAATAATACAGAAATAACTTAAGCTTAACAGAGAAATATATTACCAGAGAAATAAAAACTGCAAATAGAAATACTCCTCTCCAGAACCAAATAATACTATTATTTTTTTGAATAATATTAAGAACCCTCTCTTCAGAAAGTAAATATGTTGTTGCCCGCAATGGCCTACATAAGTGTTTTAGTCGTACTATTACAGATGTGGTTTGCTTGGGTTTAAGATTAATCCTTATTGGATAACCATTGCTATTAATATGCTTACTATCATAAGGCCTCTTAGTGCCAGTATTACAAATATTGGTGATAGATGAGTTAACTATTGTGTAAGCATCTATTTCGTGGATTAAATGATAAGGAAGGAATATAATTCGCTCAATGCTTTCATTATATGGATTATACATATCATAACGTATCCATTGGACATGCTTATTTGAAGCAAAAGTAGGGTTTGAATTTAGTTTAGTCCAGCTATGTTTTATAGCTTGCTTAATGGTTAAGTTATTAGTAGTATCCTCAAAATGATAGCAATAATCTTTCAGGTTTATCTCTTGAACGGTAGTATCTATTATATACCTTTCCTCGGCAAATGAATAAAGTACATGAATAAGAAAGATTATTACCAGCCAGTATTTCATCAAATATAATTTTTGTAATAATACTTAATAATATCTGCAGTTGTATTCAATTTTAATTTCCTGTTAATATTTTTTCGATGTGTTTTAATGGTATTGTAGCTAATAAATATTTCATCAGCAATATCATGATTGTTTTTTCCTTTTGCAAGTAAGGAAATTATTTCTTCCTCTTTTGGAGTTAAAAGTTTCTCTTTTTTATTCAAAATATTCAACGTTTGCATAACCTTGTGCGAATAATACTGTTGCCCAGCTAGTATCTTATTAATACCTTCCATTATAAATTCATGATCATCTTTTAATATGTATCCTTCAATATTTAAATCTTTACATTTTTTAATGACTGATAGTTTATTATGCATTGAAATAATTAAAACAGGCAAATTAGGGTACTTTGATTTTATATAGGTTAAATATACAAAAACCTCCTCACCAGGTAATTCAATATCACTTATAAAAAGACTATATGAGTTTAAGTCTAATTCTTTTTTTGTTAAACTAGCTATACTATTATAAGTTTCTAATTTTATATCTTTAAAGTTATCTGAAAGTATTTTACCTAGTCCTTCTGAGAATAAAGAGTGATCATCAAGAATTATTATTTTCATTTTAATAGTTTATGCGACAAAAGTAGCAATTACAAAACTATAAAAGAATCCCCCTACAGGGGGATATTTAAAATGTAATATAATGTCCCGTAAGGTGTAAAAAGCACCAAGGACCATAAAAACACAAATATGAAACCCATTCGACGTATTCCTATTTTATCAAGAACAACCCCACCAATAACAGCCATTAACAAAAATGTATTGGGTATTGAATAGAATGCAACAAATAACCCATACTGAATATTTGTGAAACCAAAACTCCTGTGTCATTAAACCCTTTAACGTTGAGAAAACATCATAAAAATAATAATTTACCAAAAGGATAAACCCTACTAATATAAGTATACCCCAACGTGCTATTGCGTATTCATTTTATGCTTTTTTTACTTGCTCCACTCTTTATGTTTTTAAATCGGCAGCAAAAATACTAATCTAATTAAACATCAAATTCGTGATTATTATTATCTTTACATAATATTAATGTACATAACTTTATTAAAGTTGTTACTCATACTTTTTGTAGATAAATGAAGAATATTATTACACATAATATAAATGAAGATGGACGATTACTGTTATGGTTAAGTATATCCGGTGTCGCTATTTCTATTATTAGTCTATTTCTTAATTATCAACTTAATTTTGGAAACTATTTATTACTAATTACTTACTGCGGAATAGTTATCTACGGAGCCTTATCAATAGCTATTTATAAGGGTATGAGCATATCGATATCACAATATTTATTAGTATATATAACATTATCATTTACTAATTTATTATGGTATTTTGAGTATGGTAAGGAAGGACCCATATTATATTTCTTCATAATTATTTTTACATTAATTATTTTTATTTGGGACAATAAAAGGCTATTAATTGGAGCAGGAATCTTGTTGATGAATTTATTAGTTTTGTTTTCCATTGATTATTACTACCCAAACTTTGTATCAAATTATCACGACGAACAAACAAAAACCATTGATATATATTCAAGTTTACTCATGTTTGGTATTGTTATATATGCCTTAATGTATGTTGTAAAAAAAAGCTATGCTCGAGAATATGAAAAAGCAAAACAATCAGATAATCTGAAAACAGCATTTCTTGAAAATATTAGCCACGAAATAAGAACCCCCTTAAATGCGATTATCGGATTCAGTAGCCTTCTTGAAGAAGATAATTTAACAAAAGAACAAAGAAAGGAATACCACGAATTAATAGATGATTGCAACATAACCCTTTTGCGAGTAATTGATGATATATTACAAGTTTCGCTACTGGAAACTAACCAGTTGGCATTAAATATTAATGATTGTCAATTGAATAAAATTATCGATAGTTTATTTACAACATATAATAGTTTGTTAATTAAAGATGGAAAAAGTGCTATTAGCCTTAAGGTTAATATGTCTGGAAATAATCCTATTGTTAAAACCGATAAAGCCAGATTATCGCAAGTACTTATTAATCTACTTGATAATGCCATAAAATTTACAGATTCAGGTAGTATTAATTTTGGATATACAAACAATAAAGACAATATCCTGTTTCACGTTACAGATACAGGGATTGGAATTAAGAAGAAATATCATGATCTTATTTTTGATCGTTTCTATAAAATTGAGGATAATAAGAATGAACTCTATAGAGGAACGGGTATTGGACTATTTCTCACAAAAAAGATAGTTGAATCCTTTGGTGGTGAAATTTGGGTTGAGTCAAACCTCGGAAATGGAGCAACTTTTTATTTTACAATCCCATACTAACACTAACCAACTCGGCAATATCCATATTTTTAATATCCTCTTCATTGTTCTTGTATTTTAAGCCATCAGTCATCATAACCATACAAAATGGTCAAGCTAATTGCATTGTTTACAAAGTAATTTACAATTTAATAACCGTAACCTCATCAACTTCTTTATTATTAACAATAAGTACAATATGATAGTTCCCTGGTGGCAACATTATATTCTGTCCATCTTTACCATTCCAGTTTAAAATTGATTTACCTGAAAGTGAAGTGCTATTTAGAAGTACTTTTACTCGTTGTCCATAGTTATTATATACTTCTAATCTTACATTACCACTAACAGGTGTTGTTACGGTAATCTTGGTATTATCCGTAAACGGATTTGGAGCTACATTAATTAGTTTTTCAACTTGTTGATTAATAGGCTGGTATTCACTCATCCCAACAGTTGGATTCCACTCATATGCTCCCATATCGATTGTTTCACCAACAATACGTGGGTTACCAGCAAGGTCAAACTCCGGTATTGTTATAAACGAAGGTAATTCGAGGGTTCCGGCATCAATACACGGAGAGCCATAGTCAATTTGGTAGGGGTTTTCACCAATACCGGTGAATATGGGGTCTTCATCAATATTTGTTGCATCATCGTAATATAAAAAGGCATCATCATAAATTGTAATACTTTCTTCACCATCTTCTAGCAATGAGTTGTACACATAAAGTTCGCTATTATTGTTTTCCATGTAACTAATAGATATTGGGATTTCTCCATTGTCATACATTATACAGTTATACATATAAAAATCGCTCCCCATAATAAGCAGTGTTGAAGTTGGATGAATCTGCGAATTATTAACAAATGTACAGTTGCTCATCCATGTTTGTGTTGAAATTAATAGCAATGCATTAGTATTATTATTATCAAATAAACAGTTAGATACTAGGACAACTCCTCTGTTTTTTAAAATGGCACATCCACCACCTGATAAGTTACTTGTTGGATTGTTAGTATCAGGTTTATTATTTAAAAACCTACAATTTGATATCCTTACTGTATCTCCAAAATTGCTATTGCTAGTACTTGATATACGTAGTGCCCTTGCTCCAATTATATCATTAAAAGTACAATTGGTTATATTAAAATTATTTTCCGGTTTAATAAACAATGCTCCATATCCACCCCTGCATATTCCTCCATCAAAAGTTATACTATCAAATGATATATTATCTAACTGGTTGTATAGGTTGGCATAAATAACATCCCATGTATAAATATCTTCATAATCAATAGGAGCTCCCCTTATGAAATATAGATTACTAAATGAGTAATTCGAAAGATCATTATTGCCTTTAAGTAGCCTGGTTTTATTTCCTCCGTCAAAAATAGTACCTTGCATACTCTCGCCCACAACATTAATATAGGGTCGTATATTAAGTGGGAATTTTTCGCTGTTTGCTGAATCGGAGTAAACTCCATTTGAAAGATGTATTGTGTTTCGTTCCAAGCTATCAACGGCAATTTTAGAATATGCGTATGCTACAGATTCCAATGGCTCATCAGGGCTAGTACCGGAGTTGCCATTATTGCCAACTATGGGGTTAACATATAAATTACCATCGTAGGGTATAATCTTACTATTTAGCGCCTCAAAGCTTACATCATCAACTTGATATCCTTCTTCATCAGTTAAAGAAATAAAATAAGTATCAGGAGTTAATACTGTAAACGTATCTACTACAATATTTAATGATGTATTTGTCCACGATTTTGCAATATCACATCCTCTTTCAGCAAAATTTTCATAAATGTTGCATAAATCGATAGTATCAAAATAGACTTCAGAGAAGTACGCAATGCTTAATCCTCCTCCTATATCGTTGGCATGATTATTACAAATTGTACTACCCCTGATATTTAATTCAGAGTATTTATAGCACAAAATACCTCCTCCATGTTCAGTTGAATAATTATCCGAGATTAAACATTTATTTATATTAGCTGATGACTCCCAATACAAATAAATTCCACCACCTCTTCCTCTTAATACACTATTGTTTGTAATATTACAATGTGAAATAATAGCATCAGAATAAAGCAAAAATATACCTCCCCCGTGCCGTCTTCCATCAAGCTCAGAACCTGACCCATTTGTAAGCGTAAACCCAATTATACTCACTGTTGTTTTTTCGCCATTAACCGATCGTACATCAATACAACCACCTACTTGGTTACCATTTATAATTGTAATAAACTTGTACGTTGAATCGCCTGTTGTGTGTACTAAACTTGCAAGGGTAATATCTTTGCCCGATAGTACTATATTTTCATAATAAGTACCTGGCCAAACTAATACGGTTTGTCCGTCTTCTGAAGCATCTACTGCATCCTGTATTACTGTAAAGTCACCTGTGCCATCTTGCTTAACTTCTATTGTTTGGGCGTAAATAGATGTTATCGTAGTTAGTATCAGTATTGTTGAGAATATTATATTTTTCATTTGATTGGATATTTGGTATAAGTATCCGATATTTAGTTTAATAGAACCAAGCTGCAAAATCATAAGAAATAATGTTTCTATTATATTAATCAGCAACTTGGTTCTTTTTTTATAGGTAATAATAATTATTTAACTATTAGTTTTGTTGTTGTATTAACATTATTTGTAGTTAACTTAACCAAATAAGCACCTGCTGGTATACGCGTGTTACTTAAATTGGCAAGATTCCAACTTAATTGAGTATTACCCTTAGGTAATTTCTCATCCAATAGTACTTTAACTATTCTACCCTGGAAATCGTAAACAGTTAGCTTAACATTACTCTTATCCTCTAGTATAATATTAAACATTACATTACCAGAAGATGGATTTGGATAAAGTTGCACTTCATCCGCAGTTATTTGTGTTGGTTTAATTATACTGTTACTTTTAAACGATATAATAAAAGCCTCCTGGTTTTCGCCTGTATAAACTACTCTTCTTTCAAATAACTGTTTATTATTTTTAACATAGTAATTGTTAATTGCTAAGTTACTCATTTTTGAGGTGCCGTAATACTGTTCAAATACCACACTATCACCTGGGTTATCACTTAAATAGGCACTCAATACAACTACTGTATCGGTTGGTAACACACTACAAGCTCCAATGCAAGTATCGTTTACAAAGGCTCCAATTTCGGTAGGTATTGTTTCGGTAGTGTCAAGTATAATTACAAAAGTTTCATAATCGGCACCTTTTTCATACTCATAATACTCTACTTTGGGTCTAATTTCACCTGTAGGTGGGTTGCCTGAATAATTCCACTGAAAGTCAAGAATATCAAGTAATGGACTAACTTTAACCATCTCAGCATAATTAATAACAGGTCTGCCGTCACATAACCATGTACCCGGTGAGTAGTCTTTTAATGATTTAGTACCGCAATCATTAGAAATGGGAAAATTATACCTCCAACAATTACAATTTTCCAATTGTATGTGATAAACATCATCAACAATATCAGCAAGAGCTTCGAATACATTTTGCTCCTCGGGTATAAAATAACCAATCCAATTTTCTTTTTTACAATAAAGTTCAATTTCGCTTGCAGGGTCCTCCACAGTACCATCCATCAATAGCCCTCTATTGTTTATTGGCTCCGAATAAACTACATAACCTCTTGTACTAATAATGTTTTGCATAACTTGATTTGTATAGTTCCAGTCAAAATCCCAAACAGCAAACTCTGGGTTTTCTTCAAATGGACCCATATTTATATTAAGAAAATTATACTCAATACTTATCATATTATAATCAGGGCTAACATTATTCTGGTGAAAAACAGTACTAGTAGGGGTTGTGTTACCAGTTGTTCTAATGTGTCGGGGGATAGAAATCCAATTATATCCACTATGTAAAGCCAATGGCTCCAAACTATAGTAGCTCAATACACTAATATTACTATGCCCTCCATTGGCAACATATAATTGTTGTAATCCTTCGTCAAACAATATATCATGATTGTAAAGATGACCATCATACTTATAGGTGTGTTTGTTTTCGAGTGGTGTTTGTGTTGTTGTAAAAGTAGAATTACCCTCTGAATAGTCTTCAAGTGTACATTGCCATATTTCAGCATCTTCATCATTGGCACTATTATGTGGAACATATGCATAAATACTAGAGTTACCCGGATTATAAGCTATTTTACGAGTACTATAAGGTAAATCCATTCCAATATAAAAAATGGCATTATTAATAAAACCAAGTTTGTGTTTGTCTGTTTGATGGTAAAGTACAAATAATAGTTCTCTAACAGGGTCGTATTCAATATCCCAAATTGGATATCCAATAGTAATATCATCAGCTAGTTGTACACTTTTACAATCAAAAACTGTAAGTGATGTGTTTGTACCTGCGTGTTTAATGTAAACTTTTGCATTTATTGGGCTGCAAGCCAACTGTGTAGGTGCATTGCTTATTTCAAAATCTATTGCCGCTGTATTAGTTTCATTTATAACAGTAAGCTTGCCATATGGAGTAGGGTTCATAGTGTTCATATCCCATGCAACTGCGTATACTTTATTATCATATGTGTTGTAAGCAAACTCGCCATCCAAAACACCGCTTATGTCTGTGTAATAATGATGGAAGTCTAAACGTTCGAAATCATTATCAGCATCATAAATCTCAATTCCGGCTCGATTACCATTTGAATTATCCATACCTGTTATACAGTATAATTTGTTGTTAGGAGCTAAGTACATTGAAGTAATATAGTTTTCCACAGTATAAATCCAATCTCCGGTTGCTTCATCTATAACCATATCTGTTTCCCCATCAATTGCTTTTATTATCCATGTGTCATCAAAGTTAGATACATAAACACGGTTAGTTAATTCATCAGGTGCAAATACAAACATATCTGATATGTTATTACCCATTTCAAGAATAACTATATCATCATTTTCTGAATCAGTATGATAAATATAAACTTTGCTTTTACCTTGTAGTGATTTAGTATAAAAGTACGCTTTACTTTTATCAGGATTAAAGCAACCAAAATATAATGGAGCACCAACTTCTAACTTTTCTATATTACCACTACTATTGATAACATTTACATTGCCTCCATATGGACTGGTAACAAGAGCATTGGTTGACGAAACTGCACAGTTAAAATACATATTATTTTGGGCAGATTCAACAAGGTTTATTGCATAATTAGCTTCATCAATAAAAATTATTTCGTCTAAATTACAAAGCACAACTTTATTACCGAAAGATGTAAAAGAAATTGGGGTGTTCAGGTTATAATCAGAAAAAGCATTTGCATTAAAAGATGTTACTGTGCTATTATTAACGGGGTCAATAATAAACACATTATCCATATCATGATTTTCTTTGTGAAACCCTACATAAACCTCTTCTGTACTTTCATTAAAAAAACAGGCAGTTTCTATACGTAACGGTGATGAGAATGATGAAATAGTACCTGGATAATTATCAAAGTTTACTTGCCAAATTGATGCAGACTCAGCCGCGTACGCTCGCGGAAAGTAATATAAGCTATGAATATTAGAGTTATGTATGTATAATAAATCACCCTTTTGTTCACCATTATTACCAAATGTATTAGTTAGTAAAAAGGTATTTGCATCATATATTCTTATTTCTTGTCCAAATCCTACATAGAATTCATCATATGTATCGTTTATTGCAATATCTTCAATTCGACCCTCATAACCAATTTCAATATCAATATTCTCAATTAGTGAAAGGTCACTTGCATCATAAATCAAAATGGAATTAAAACCACGCTCAGCCATAATTACAACCCAGTAAATTCTATTAGTTCGTTCATCATACTTAAGCTTAACACTATTATAATAGTTATCAACTGGAAGATTAGTTGGCGTTTCAACAATCGTTATAAATGAATCATCATTTGGGTTTATTTTAAGTAGTGTAAGCTCTTCGGTAACGCAGTATACAAAGTCATTATCCTGCCCAGGTTTGTCTATAAAAACCATATGATTTTCATGCCATGAAACATTTCCTCCATTTCTGTCAACAGGTTCTATTTGGCTGTTTGATGAAATTTCAATTGAGTTTGATACGGTATTTGTTAATGCATCAATTACAATTAATTTGCGTTTACCATAAACATAAAATTTATTGTATGGCTCTAAGTAAATAATATCAGTTGGTATTGCTCCACCTAATAAACCTGGTATACTCACATTTTTTATTAAAGTAGTTTCGTCAGTATAATCTGCTAGTATAGTTTCTAAATTTACTTCAGGATATTCATCAATATAGGTATTAGCAGTAGTTGTTATTCCTTCATCAATTTGAGCAAAACTATAGTTTGCAAAAAAAGTAATTAGTATAAATATTTGTAGTGTGTTTTTGAAATTTATCATATCTGTTAATTTTCAAAATTAGTAATAATAAAAGTAATATGTTGAAATTAGTTTTGGTTTACTAGCTATATAGTAAAATTAAGGAGGGTGGTGGACTAATACTGTATGTATGTATGTAATTGGCACTCATTGTGATATGCATGTTTACATAATAATGTTTTTGCTGACAATCTTGTGGCAAATTGCCAAATGTATTTTTTAGCATTTAATGGGTTAATTTGGTTCTTCTATATATTAGTACCATAAAATGAACTTTTTCTACCTTTTTTTGAAATTATTTTTGTGTTATTGGTTAGTTTATAATGGGTTTAAATAAACAAACATAATTATACCAATTTAAACTGGTATTACCTGCGATATTGATTATGTGAATCAGGGTTGCTTTACAAATTACCGGAGAGATACTATCAACTATTAAAAAACAACCTTCTTTAAGAAAGAAATATTTAACAAACTATAATATCGTTGCAAAACAAATTTTTGCCTTTATTTCTTAGTTCTTTTCGCAAATATTAATATACTATCTTTTCTTAATACGTTTTGAAAATAATAGCAGAGCTGTAATTATTATAAAAGTACTAAATAAAGTACTAAATAATACTTTGGTAAGAGTAAAAAAGAAATGGTTAAAACTCAATACTTCTAAATAAAATAGTAGAAGTTGGTGCATGAAAACTAGAACAATAGAGTATTTAAAAAACCCAAATATTCCAACTGATGCTAAACCTACTGATTCGTCGGAAGTAAATTCCTGATTACCAAAAAATAGACGAATTGTTCCAGGTCGTAAATATGCTAAAAACACGCTAGCAGCAGCATTAAGCCCCATTGTACCTGCAAAATAATCAATTGTAATTCCTGTAATAAATGCTAAAATTAGTAACAGACTTCGGTTAATATTTACAGGTAGCAACAACAAGAACAGCACATAAATGTATGGATGCAAATATCCACCCAAATTCATATTATTAAAAACCAATACCTGAACTAGTATTAGAATTACAAATCTTACAGTATTTTTAATCAGAGGATTATTCATTTTAATTTACCATCTGTTTAAGTAGCGAATCCTGTTCAACCTTCATTATATTTTCGATAATATAAACATGATTAAGAGTCCCGAAATCAGTAATATACTTTAGTACTGCTTTGCTAAGTTTTTTATTACTATCCTGATTGTGAGATACAATTGTTCCTATAATAATTCCTTCTTGAAAAATTAGTGAATTGCCACTTGTAATAATAGTGTCGCCAGGTATTAGTTTAATATGTGATGGAATATCGATAACAGTACCAAGCATATAATCGTTATTATCCCATACAACACTAACAAGTTGTCCGCTTTTTTTAATACGTGCACTAATGCGCATATTTTTATGTAACATCGACATTATTGTTGAGTAATTATTAGACACACCAATAACAACACCAACAACTCCCAAGGTTGAAACCACACCCATTTCCTTTTCGATGCCATGCTTACTCCCTTTATTAACCATAATAAAGTTATTGCTTCTGGAAATGCTATTACTTACAACTTTTGCAGGAATGTACCTAAACATGCTATCGTGGTAAACATATTGGGTATCGGTTACTAAAAAAGATGACTGCAATCCGTTGCGAAGAATGGCATTTTCTTCTGCAAGCAGAATGTTATCTTCTTTTAAATTAACATAATCTGTTACGCCACTATATAAGGAAAAAACACTACCTGTTATATCACTTGTGGTGTTATGAGCCAAAGCCCCATGATATGAATAACTACGAGTAATTAATATAATAGATACAGTTTCAAGAATAATAAAGAGTAAAAAAAACTGATTTTTCCATAACAGGACAAAAAGGTTTCGCATTCTTTTTATTTAATAAGAAAAGTAAACTTATCATAATTTTTAAGAGCAATTCCAGTTCCTCGAGCAACAGCCCTTAATGGATCGTCGGCAACATGTACGGGCAATTTTGTTTTGTGATGTAACCTTTTATCAAGACCTCTTAACATCGATCCGCCACCGGCAACATAAATACCTGTGCGGAAAATATCTGCCGAAAGTTCAGGAGGTGTTTTTTCGAGGGCATTTAAAACAGCAGCTTCAATTTTTGAGATTGACTTATCTAAACAACTTGCAATTTCCTTATAATTAACCAGTACTTCTTTTGGGATACCTGTGAGCATATCACGTCCGTGAACGGCATAATCGTCAGGCGGATTTTCCAATTCGGTAATGGCTGATCCAACTTCAATTTTAATACGCTCCGCAGTTCTTTCGCCAATAATAATATTGTGCTGCTTACGCATATACTCTTCAATATCAGAGTTAAAATCATCACCAGCTATTCTAATGGATTTATTATTAACAATCCCGCCAAGGGCAATAACAGCAATTTCACTGGTACCACCACCAATATCAATAATCATGTTTCCGGTTGGCTCAAGCACATCAATTCCAATTCCAATTGCTGCAGCCATAGGTTCGTGAATAAGCTTAATTTCTTTAGCTCCAGCTTGCTCTGCCGAATCTTTAACAGCACGCTCCTCAACTTCGGTAATGCCCGATGGAATACAAATTACCATACGTAGGGCGGGCTGAAAAAAGGTGCTTTTAATACCAATCATTTTTATCAGCTCACGTATCATATACTCAGCGCTCTGAAAATCGGCAATTACACCATCCCGCAATGGACGAATTGTTTTTATGTTTTCGTGAGTTTTACCATGCATCATCATAGCCTTTTTTCCAACAGCTATAATTCTACCAGTATTTCGTTCCAAAGCTACAATTGAAGGTTCATCAACAATAACTTTATCGTTATAAATTATAATAGTATTTGCTGTTCCAAGGTCGATAGCAATTTCTTTTGTGAGAAATGAAAACAGTCCCATATGTTATTTTTATTTTCTAGTTTAAAATTTGTTGTTAAAAGAGTCAGGATAATATTTATTCAACATCTTGATTCTTTAATCTATTTAATGTTTAAAATGACGAACACCTGTCATTACCATCGACATATTATGTTCGTTACAATACTCAATTGATTCATTATCTCTAATTGAACCTCCTGGCTGTATTACAGCTGTAATTCCTGCACTACCAGCTATTTCAACAGAATCGCCAAAAGGAAAAAAAGCATCCGAAGCCATTACAGCTCCCACAATTGGGAGCCCAAAGTTACGTGTTTTTTCAATAGCCTGCTTCAAAGCATCAACTCTTGAGGTTTGCCCTGTGCCCGAACCAACTAATTGCTTATTTTTAACCAATACAATTGTGTTTGATTTGGTGTGTTTTACAATTTTGTTGGCAAAAAGTAAATCTTCAATTTCACTTTCTGTTGGATTTAATTTAGTAGCTGTTTTAAGGTTAGATGTATTCTCGGTTAATGTATCTTTTTCTTGAACCAAAGTACCACCTAATAATGATCTAAATTGTGTAAGGGGAAATTCTATTTGTTTTTGGATAAGAATAATTCTGTTTTTCTTGGATTTTAATATTGCAAGAGCATCTTCATCGTATGATGGTGCAATAATAATCTCAAAGAATATTTTATTTACTTCAGTTGCTGTGTCAGCATCAATGTTTTGGTTTGTAACTAATACTCCTCCAAAAGCCGAAACAGGATCACCAGCTAGAGCATCGTGCCAAGCATCAGTTAGGTTATTGCGTGAAGCGAGTCCGCAGGCATTGTTATGTTTTATTACAGCAAAAGTTGTTTCATCAAAATCATTCATCAAACTTATGGCTGCTTCAAGGTCTAGTAGGTTATTATATGAAATTGCTTTACCATGAATTTGCTCAAAAACTTCATCCAAATTACCAAAAAATCTACCTTTTTGATGAGGGTTTTCGCCATATCGTAAACTAACACTTTTATTATTACTTTGTTTAAACGTATCGATGTTACCCGGATTCATCCAATTAAAAATTGCAGTATCATAATGTGAGCTTACGTTAAATGCTTGTGCTGCAAAGTATTTTCTATCTTCAATATTTGTGCTTCCTTTTTTGTTTTCGAGTAAATCAAGAAGGTTATCGTATAAATCAGAAGAAGGAACAACAAGAACATCTTTAAAATTTTTAGCAGCTGCACGTATTAACGAAATACCACCAATATCAATTTTCTCAATTATTTCGTCTTCATTATTAGTAACCTTAAGTGTATCTTCAAAAGGATAAAGATCAACAATTACCAAATCAATGGGAATAATATCATATTCGGCAAGCTGTTTATTATCAGTTTCATTATCTGCACGAGCAAGTATTCCACCCATAACTTTTGGATGAAGTGTTTTTACCCGACCTCCTAGTATACTGGGGTACGAAGTTAGCGACTCAACAGTAATAGCCTCATACCCTAGCTTTTTAATGTAGTCATGAGTGCCTCCTGTGGAAATAAATTTAATGCCTAACTTATTGAGTTTTCCCAAAAGAATATCAAGTCCATTTTTGTTAAAAACAGATATTAATGCCGTGCTAATTTTTTTCATTGTGGTAACTAGTTTTTGTAATTATTGTTAAAACAAATACTGTATTGCAAAATAACAAGTTTTAATTAAAACTTATTATACTTTTACAGACATATTTTTACAAAATTTTTAAAATAAAATTTTTCTTTTTAAAATAATGTAAAATGAATCAAATATAATGACATTTATGAAAGTATTAAAACTCATATTTGAAAGTTTACTGTTTGCGCTTAATGCTTTATCAGTAAATAAAACACGAACATTTTTATCATTACTTGGAATAACCATTGGGATTTTTTCTATTGTTTCAGTTTTTACTGTGTTTGATAGTTTAGAGAATGCCATTAAAAGTGAGATTAATTCGCTTGGAAACAATGTTATTTTTATTCAAAAGTGGCCTTGGGCAATGGGTGGAAATTATCCTTGGTGGAAATATTATCAACGGCCAGAGCCAAAGCTCAAAGAAATGGATGAATTAACAAAAAGAAGCAACACCATTGAGTCTTCGGCATTTATGATTAGTGTTGCACGAACAGTTTATAATGGTAACAACTCCATTGAAAACAATCCAATTGTAGCTGTTTCGCAAAATTACAATCAGGTTATGCCTTTCGATTTACAAGAGGGAAGATATTTTACTCCCATGGAATCGCATACTGGACGGAATATTGCAATTATTGGTGCCGATATAGCTAAAAATTTGTTTGATGGAGATACTGATATTATTGGTAAAAAGATAAAGGTTTTTGGTAGAAAGCTAGACATTATTGGAGTTACAAAAAAACAAGGGGAGGATGTTTTTGGAAATTCAAAAGACAACTGGATTATTATCCCTGCAAAGTATGCCCAAAAGGTACTTGATTTTAGAAATATAGGTTCTACAATAATTGTGATGGCAAAACCAAATATCTCTAATTCGCAAATGATTGATGAAGTAACTGGAATTATGCGATCCATACGAAAACTGCCACCATCGGCTGATGATAGTTTTGCCCTAAATGAAACTGATATAATTAACAAAGGTTTCGATCAATTATTCGCTGTAATTGCGATGGTTGGTTGGATTATTGGAGGTTTCTCGTTGTTAGTTGGAGGGTTTGGAGTTGCAAATATTATGTTCGTATCTGTGAAGGAAAGGACTAATCAAATTGGAATTCAGAAATCACTGGGAGCAAAAAACTACTTTATACTATTGCAATTTTTATTCGAAGCAGTTTTCCTATCCATTATTGGCGGAATAGTAGGTTTAATAATTGTTTACATATTAACTTTTGTTATTAGTTCTTTGTTTAGTTTTGAGCTAATACTAACCTTTAACAATATTTCGTTGGGAGTAATTGTATCGGCATTAATTGGACTTATTTCAGGATTTATTCCAGCATGGTCTGCTTCCAGACTTAATCCGGTTGAAGCAATGAGGTCTAATTTTTAGGTTGATAGCTCTTAAAAGATAAGTTGCTAATCAGTGTTGAAATTGTAATGTACTAATATTGAGTATGATTATTTGGCTTTGTGCGCCTTAGTGATGTACTTTGTGTGCCTTTGTGGTAAAAATTTAACCACTAAGTAGCACAAAGGAATACACAAAGTGACACAAAGGAAAAATTAGTTTTGTAAACTACTCTATAAACCTAGTTTTACAACACACTTATTAGTAATAAAAATTAAAAGTGTTGATAATGTTTTAGTTAAATATAAAAACAACCTTGAACTCAACATTTAAAAATATAACCAGCAATTACATCTACTATTTGGCTATCTTTACACTCTAAAGAAAGAATATGGAAAAGCGATGGGTGCTTAAAAAAAAGCCTGATATAGAGGTTGTTGAGCAGCTATCAAAACAGCTTAACATTAACAAAACGCTTAGCGAGCTGCTAATACATCGTGGCATTAACACCTTTGAGGAGGCTCGCTCATTTTTCCGTCCACAACTTTCTGATTTAATTGACCCATTCCTGATGAAGGATATGGACAAAGCAGTTAATCGTGTAAACTATGCAAAACAACATGGTGAAAAAATTATGGTTTATGGCGATTATGATGTTGATGGCACTACAGCTGTAAGTATCGTTTATTCTTTTCTTAAAAACTATCATAAAAAAGTTGATTTTTATATTCCCGATAGATATTTAGAAGGTTATGGTATTTCATATATTGGTATTGATTATGCCGTTAAAAATGGATATAAACTACTAATTGCTCTTGATTGTGGGATTAAAGCCGTAGATAAGGTTGAATATGCAAAAGAGAAGGGATTGGATATTATCATTGGCGATCATCACCGACCTGGCGATGTAGTACCTGATGCTGCTGCAGTTCTTGACCCCAAACAACACGATTGTAATTATCCTTTTAAAGAATTATCAGGAGCTGGTGTAGGGTTTAAACTAATTCAAGCTCTTTCTATTATTTCACAAATACCTGTTGAAAAAATATATTCGTGCCTTGACCTGGTTGCCATTAGTATTGCAGCAGATGTTGTTCCAATGGTTGAGGAAAATAGAATATTTTCTTATTATGGTCTTCAGAATCTAAACAAAACACCCAGAATTGGAGTGAAATGTTTACTTAAATCAGCTGGTGTTGTAAAAAAGACAAGTCTGGGAAATGAACATTATTTTGAAAAGCAAATTACAGTTAGCGATTTAGTTTTCTTACTAGGTCCACGTATTAATGCTGCCGGAAGAATAGACAGTGCTATTAATTCAGTTAGATTATTAATCAGTAATAATCTCGAATATGCTACTAAACTTGGTAAAGAAATTGATGATCTAAATAATACAAGGCGCGAACTCGACACTAATATAACCAAAGAAGCATTACAATTTTTAAAGGATGATAAAGATATTGACAATAAAAAAGCAACTGTTGTTTATGATGAAAATTGGCACAAAGGAGTAGTTGGAATAGTTGCCTCAAGACTGATAGACAAATATTACCGCCCTACAATAGTACTTACAAAAGCTGATGGTTTAATAACAGGTTCGGCACGATCAATTAAGAATTTTGATATTTATAATGCAATTGACTCAACCTATCATTTACTTGAGAATTTTGGTGGACACAAATATGCAGCAGGTCTTGCATTAAAGCCAGAAAACCTTGATGAGTTTATAACTCTGTTTTATAAGTATGCCGATGAAAATATTACTGACGATATGCTCATGCCAGAAATTGAAATTGATGCTGAGTTATTTATTAGTGATATTAATTTTAAATTTTATAGGATACTAAAACAATTTGCTCCTTTCGGACCAGGAAATATGTCTCCAATTTTTCAAACCAAAAATGTTATCGACACAGGTTATGCAAAACTTGTTGGAAAAAAAGATACAAAACATTTAAAATTTTCGGTGGTGCATCCTGATAGAACAGGAAACCCCGTACCAGCAATTGCATTTAATATGGGATATTTACTTCCAAAAATAGAAGAAGGTAACCCATTTGAAATATGCTATCACATTGATGAGAATACTTGGCTTGGTAATACAACACTCCAGCTACGAATACTTGATATTAAGTTTTAGTAAAATACTTTACAATAATATTTATTTGTATAGTATTACTCAACATTATTACTAAAAAAATATTCTTTCCAAGTTTCAAAAACATAATAAACACATGGGATAACCACCAGGGTGAGTATTGTGGAAGTTACTAAACCAGCAGTTACTGCAATAGCCATGGGCGAACGAAGAGCTGCACTCTCACCCACACCTATTGTTAATGGGAGCAAAGCCAGTATGGTTGTTATGCTAGTCATTATTATTGGTCGGATACGGTTTTCGCCAGCACTAATAATTGATTCACGTATTGATTTACCAGTCGCTCGAAACCTATTAATTGCATCCACAAGTATTATGGAATCATTAACAGCTATACCTGCCAGCATTATCATTCCAATAAATGCCATTATATTTAGTGGTTTTCCTAATAGGTAAAAAGCCCAAATTGCTCCAACACCTGCCAAAGGAATTGTTAGTAGAATTGTAAATGGATGAATTATTGATTCGAATTGTGATGCCATAACCATGTAAACCAATATTATGGATAATAATAACGCAAAGTTTAAATTTGACATTGCTTCTTCACGCTTTGCCTCTTCGCCAACAATAGTTATTTCATAATCAATTGGATAATCAGTACTAGCTATCAACCCTTTTACTTGATCTATTACCACATCAAACGAAACCGACCTGTCAACATCAGCAGTTATTTTACCTATCCTATTTTGGTTACGACGAATAAGTTGTTTTGGTGATAACGATTCCTTAATATCAGCAACTTCATGCAATGGTATTTTTCCATTATCAGTGCTAAGCATAATTGTACTAAACTCATATTTTGTAATGTTGGGCATACTAACTGTAATGTCACTCATTTCTCCACTGTTTTCGTACTTGCCAGCATTTTTACCCATTAGCATATCACTCAGCTGCGAACTTATATTATCAGCACTCAAATTATTTATTCCGGCTTTGTATCTGTCAATTACAACATCAATTTCAGGAGCACCATCTTCGATACTGGTTTTAGGGTTAATTACTAGAGGGAGCTTACTTAAACTCTGTTTTATATCAAGTGAAATACGATTAATCTCATCAAGATTTTTACCTTTAACCTCAATTACCAGAGGAGCATTTTCGGTACCCAAGGTTGACATTAAAGCTGTTTCGTCACGAACAATTGATATTTCAGTATCAGGTATCTTAGCAAGCATTTCACCTACCGCATTAATAATATTTTCCGATTGATTAATTTCACCTTCTGCAATTTTAACTTTTATACTTGCGGTATTTTCATTTCTAAAAACAGCATTACTGTTGGATGTTGATACTTTTCCGATTGTAGAATAAACCGATTCAATCTCATCTGCGAAAGCACTTACCAACATACCCTCAATTGCCTTAACAGTATTAGATGTACGCTGAAGCTCCGAACCCTCCTTAAGTTTTATATCGATGGTAAACTCTGTTGCATTTCCCTTGGGGAGATATTCGCTGCCCACATACGGAAGAATTAATACGGTTAAAATAACAAGCAATGTTGCAATAATTATTACCAAAAATCGATAATTTAATATGCTATTTAGAGCTTTTCCATACCAACCAATACGCACGGAGCGAATTACTTTTTTAGACTTTTTACTTGAATAGGCAAAGTTAAAGAGCATGGGAATTACCATTATTGCAACAAATAATGAAGCAAGCAGAGAAAATGCCACAGTCCATGCCTGATCTTTGAACAGCTCACCCGAAGCTCCATGCAGGTAAACAATGGGTAAAAATACGACTATGGTTGTTAGTGTTGATGCAACTATTGCACCACCAACTTCGGCTGTTCCATTAATTGCGGCATCTTTAACCGTCATCCCCAACTCCATGTTCCGGAAAATATTTTCAACAACAACTATTGCATTGTCAACCAGCATGCCTGCACCAAGTGCTAATCCTCCAAGCGTCATGATATTAAGAGTTAACCCATTAAAATACATCAGGTTAAACGTTGCAATTATTGATATGGGAATTACAAAACTTATTATGGCTGTTACTTTTATACGACGCAGGAATATGTAAAGAATAAAGACTGCCATTAAAGCACCGAGCAAAGCTGTTTCTTCCACTTCGTTAATTGCAGCATTTATAAATCTACCCTGATTTTGTATAACATTGAAATCATATCCGGGGAGAGTTTTTTTAATTATTTCAAGTGATGTCAACAAATCCTTAGATGCAAATACAGTGTTGTAACCTGTTTCTTTATAAACTGACAAACCAAGACATCGCTGTCCATTAAATCGTACAATGCTTGTTGGTTTTTTATTTATTAGTTTTACAGTAGCAACATCTTTAAGAAACACGGGTATTTTTGTGTTGTTATTTGTTGTTTGAGTATTTTGGTTAGCATCTGGCTGCTGATAAGTAACAATAATATTCTCTAACTCTTCAATATTTTGAATTAGAGAAACACCTTTTATGATGTATTTCTTTCCCATTTCAACAATAGTACCACCTGAAACATTTCGGTTAACATTCTGGATTTGTTGTACTATCTGACTGGCAGTTAAACCATAAGCATCAAGCATGTAGCTGTTTGTTTCTATCAAAACTTCTTTTTCTACGCCGCCTGTTATAACCACATCAGCAATTCCATCTAAACGGATAAGCTCATTTCGGATATAATTTTCACCCACTTTTCGTAGTTCATCCATATCGGTTACATCGCCATTAATCATACTTATAACCATTATGGGTGTTGCGTTAGGATTATACTGACTTATGGTAAAGTCATCAATATCTGCATTTTGACTATATGCGGCAAGGGCTTTCTGCAGGTCGAGAAAAGCCTCGTCCATATCTTGCCCCCAATCGTATTCAACTGTTACTTGAGCTGAACCAACCATACAAACCGAACTCACTTGTTTAACACCTTTTTGCCTTATGCTTTGGGCTTCAATATCTTCAATGTATTGTTTTTCGATTTCTTCGGGGGGCTTTTCGCCGGCATTAATCTCAATAAATATTCGTGGGGCAACTATATCAGGTAATAAATCAACACTAAGTCTGCTAAATGAAATATATCCCAATAATATAATTGCAATTACCATCATGGAAACCGTTACCGGGTAGTTTACTGAGAATTGCGTGAGTTTTTTCATTGTTATAGACTTGTTATTTTTTTTCTTGTAATTGATTAATTAGATACTAGTCCTGACTCTTGTATCCTGATTCATGTTTCTTTTATAATTCATTTTTTCTTTTATATCCAATTTTGGTTCTTGGTTTTGGATTTTCTTGTTTCTCAATAAGTTCATCAAGATAACTAAATACTAGTTCTATATTTTTATCATGATTTTCAAGTTTCTTCTTGATTTTTTCTATTTCAAGTTTAACAGTTAGATTATCAGTCAAAAACTCTCTTAACTTAATGAATGTATCAATAATTAACACACTAACTTTTTCTGCCCGATTACTTTTTAGTACATTTGATAACATGAGAATACCGTGTTCAGTAAATGCATATGGAGGATACTTTGAGTGTTGACCTCTCTTTAGGGTAACAAATTGTGACCTTAAAGAACTATACTCTTCTGCGGTTAATTTAAAAACATATCGTTCAGGAAAACGTCCAATATTTCTTTTAACTTGTTGATTTAAAGCTTTTGTTTCTACCTGATAAAGTTCTGACAAATCATTGGATAACATTACTTTTTGATTTCTAATGATATAAATCTTATTCATAATAATTTCTTCCGGAATAATCAAACTATTGTTTTCTTTGCTCATATACTATTTTATGTTTTTTATTAGGTTAAATAATATTTTATTTCACCACCTTAACCTTCGATTTATTTCTCAAAGTTTCGT
>Ga0164318_10001159_pt1 | contig 22896 bp, 22 predicted proteins | sample GuaBasSedimGuay9_FD_113734 | JGI IMG/M metagenome (GOLD analysis project Ga0164318, IMG submission 113734) | Subseafloor sediment microbial communities from Guaymas Basin, Gulf of California, Mexico - Guay9, Core 4571-4, 0-3 cm | ecosystem: Environmental > Aquatic > Marine > Hydrothermal vents... | reverse complement strand
CGACATTATTTACGGATGTCCGGTTTAATTTAAAAGGGCCGACACTGGAATTAAGGACATTAGACAGCATGATGTCGGATATGTTTAAGCTTAAATGGAAGAAGTTTATTGCTCTCGTTGAAAAGGTGAAATAAGATAGGGATTGATTATGGTAACTGTGGAAGTATATACATCACGAACATGTCCATATTGCAGTCGTGCGAAAGAGTTGTTGAATAGTAAAGGGATCAGATTCAGAGAATTGTTAGTCGATGGAAATCCGGAGATTATTTCTCAAGCAGTTACACGAAGCGGAGGGTGTCGGACAGTTCCATAGATTTTTATTGAAAACTATTATGTCTAAGGGTATGATAGTTTTGCGTAACCGGATAAAGAAGGAAAACGTGATTAGGAGAAACAGTATAATAGATAGAGTTTAAAATGGATAATGAAAATAAGCGGAGGAATACCCGGAATCGTGTCTGGCCGGACACCAAGGCGACAATAAGAGTCACAGATGGCTTTATGGTTGATAGAGGCGGCAGAATTGCGGTGAGCGGCATTGTCGGGAACCTTGGAGCTAACGGGATGTTTTTAAAGACTTTTGAAGATGTCCCGGTGCCGGCCCGGGCTGATATTACCATTAATTTTGATCCCGATTCCAAGGTAGCCGATTTGTTTTTATACGCATCCGGGGAGACCGTTCATACCACCGGGGACGGTGTTGGCATAAAGTTTACCTCGATTAACGTGGCAAAATTACAACAATGCATAATTGAAAAAATGAACAGGCTGGAAGCGCAAGGGCTCGCTCAAAAATAACTTCACATTTTGATGTGCTGATCCATTTTCGCCAGGTTGTCCTTTTTAGACGGACGGTCAAGTGTACACAAAACAATATACGGGAATGTAATCAGATATTCAAAAATAAAGCCTACGGGTATTGCAATATATATCAAGGGCAGCTTGATTGTATAAAAAATAAATTGTTTGTAAATTTTCCGGATGTTATGTGTCATGGCGCATACGGCGATAATCTAAAGTTTTTTTGTCATATTGTTTATCGCAATATATACAATCAACATTGAAAAGGGCAAGGGAAAAAACTTTCCAAGAAATACTTAATATTTAATTCAAAATGCGACACCCGCTCTGCATGGCTTTTTGAAAACCAATCATATCTTCGGGTATTGGCGCTTCAAATTGCAGTTGTTCCCCGGTATTCGGGTGAGTTAAAGCAAGGCGCCAGGCATGCAGCATCTGTCTGTGAACCGCTTTTACGGCATTTTTTAATCGGGGCATATCTGCAAGTAGTTTATGTGGCCTTTTCAATCCATATACCGGATCACCGACAATGGGGTGTTTGATTGCCGAACAATGGACGCGGATTTGATGGGTTCTGCCGGTTTTAATATCAAATTCCAGTAGCGAGATTCGATCAAATTGTTTTTTTACTTTCCAGTGGGTTTCAGCATATCTTGCACGGGTATCATCTGTTGCCGCCATTTTTTTCCGATTACTTTTGTGACGACCGATATTTAGCACAATCCGGCCGTTTTCCTTCTCGAAAACACCATGGACAAAACCGAGATATGTTTTGCCGATCATTCTTGTCTTAAACTGGGATGCCAAATGTTCATATGCAGATTGAGTTTTTGCAACCACCATAATGCCGGATGTGTCTTTATCGAGTCTGTGGACAATCCCGGGGCGAATGGGCACGCCTCCGACACCGGCAATTTCCGGCCGGTGATAGATGAGTCCATGGGCAAGGGTGCCGTGATCGTGGCCGGGTGAGGGGTGAACAACTATGCCGGGCTGTTTATTAATAATCAACAGAGCGGGGTCCTCAAAGATGATATCCAGATCGACCGGTTCGGGTGTAAAATGAAATTTTTTAAGCGTAATACACCCGGAAACAAGCTCATCAGCATGCACCTTAAAACTCGGTTTTTTTATTGAATTTCCGACTTTTATGAAGCCCTGGCGGATAAGTTTGGATGCAATATTGCGGGATAATTCAGGAAAAAAAGAAACAATAAATGTATCGAGTCGTTTTCCAATATCATAATTATCCACTAAAATGGAAAACGACCCTTTACGATTATCAGGCATTATTTTTTGCAGTGCGTGAACTTACCACTATTGCGGTGTTTCAGCCATATCAAACAGGGACTCAATCTCTGCCCAGGTGGTCTCTTCATCGGCATTTTTGGCGGTGCAAAGCTCTTTTAAGAGAAGGCGCTTGGCTGTGTCAAGAAGTTTACGCTCACCAAATGATAAGTCTTTCACAAGTTTTAAAAGGAACAGGTCCCTGAATACTTCGGCGACATCATAGAGGGAACCGGTTTTAAGTTTATCCATATACTCTTTATATCTGCGGTTCCATGTCTGGTTGTCAAAAATGCCATCCTTTTTTCTCTTTAATACCGCATAGATTTCAGGGAGTTGGCTTTTTTTAATAATGTTTCTTAACCCGACAGATTCCACATTCCAGGTGGGAATCATAATAACCATACTGTTTTCAAGTATTTTTAAGATGTAAAAATCATTTTTATCGCCATTGATCGTTCTGCTTTCAATGGATTCGATCCGTCCCACACCATGGGCCGGGTACACCGCCAGATCACCCACATGAAATTCTCTGGTCGTCGTCGGCTCTTCCTCTTCAATAACTAAGTTTTTTGCTTTTTTTGCCATTTTTAACACCATTTCTTTCTATATTATTTATAAATCATTAATTTTATATGTGAAAAAGATAATATATCATTTTTTAATATAGAAATCAACACAAAAAAAGGGATTGGCGGTAAACCCGCCAATCCCTTTATCAGTTATGAATTTATAAAAATATTACATCAGAAACGGAACCATCAGTAATGCAACAACATTCAAGATTTTAATCATCGGGTTGATTGCAGGGCCGGCTGTGTCTTTGTAGGGATCGCCTACGGTGTCACCGGTAACAGCGGCTTTATGGGCATCGCTGCCCTTGCCTCCAAAAAATCCGTCTTCAATGTATTTTTTTGCATTGTCCCATGCAGCACCGCCGGTTGTCATGGAAATTGCGACAAAAAGACCGGTGATGATGCTTCCTATTAAAAGACCGCCAAGGGCAACTTTGCCCAGCAGGAAACCGACTATAAGCGGTGTGATAACCGGGAGAAGGGCCGGAATCATCATCTGGCTTAACGCAAATTTGGTCACGATATCAACGCATGCACCATAATCCGGTTTTGAGGTTCCTTCCATAATGCCGGGGATTTCACGGAACTGGCGTCTTACTTCATCAACAACCGCAGCGCCTGCTTTCCCAACAGCACTCATCGCCATTGAGGCAAACAGGAAGGGCAACAGCCCGCCGATGAAAAGACCAATGATAACATTCACATCGCTGAGATCAAAAGCAATTGTTTCACCGGAGCCGTGAAGGATGAATTCCTGGGTATAAGCTGCAAAAAGAACCAGGGCTGCCAGAGCGGCGGACCCGATAGCATATCCTTTGGTAACCGCTTTTGTGGTGTTTCCGACTGCATCCAGAGGATCGGTAACCGCACGCACACTGTCATCTAAATCCGCCATTTCTGCGATCCCGCCGGCATTGTCCGTAATGGGACCGTAGGCGTCAATGGCAATAACCATACCGGTCATGGACAGCATGGATACTGCGGCAATGGCAATACCGTAAAGGCCTGCAAATTCATGTGAGAGGTAAATTGCAGCACAGATAGCCAGAACCGGTGCAGCCGTGGATTGCAGACTGACCCCGAGTCCTGCAATAATATTTGTGCCGTGTCCGGTGGTAGACGCTTCGGCAATGTGCTTTACCGGAGCATAAATACCCGTATAAAATTCGGTAATAACAACGATCACCACGGTGAGTACCAGGCCAACCAGTGCCGAATAATACAGATCCATCGCCGTGTAAATACCAATCGTGCTGATCATTTCATTGGTTGCAAAAAAGAATGCCACACCCGCTATGATTGCAGCACCGAACATCCCTTTGTATAATGCGCCCATGATGTATTCACTTTTACCCAGACGAACAAAGAACATGGCGATGATTGAGGCAATAATTGAAATCGCGCCTAAAACCAATGGAAAAAATACTGCCACTTCATATTCCGGGAACAGCAGGGCACCCAGCAGCATTGCGGCAACCAGGGTAATCGCATAAGTTTCAAAAAGGTCTGCTGCCATACCAGCGCAGTCACCAACATTGTCACCAACATTATCTGCGATGGTTGCAGGGTTTCTGGGATCATCTTCAGGGATACCGGCTTCAACTTTACCCACCAGGTCGGCACCGACATCAGCGCCTTTGGTAAAGATCCCGCCGCCCAGACGTGCAAAGATGGAAATCAGGCTGCCGCCAAAACCAAGCGCAACCAGGGGGACCACGTTGTCAACCATTGTGGCGCCCTCAGGGGCAGAGGACAGCAGATAGGTGAAGTAACCCGCAAGTGCTGTAAGGCCAAGGCCTGCAACCAGCATACCCGTAACTGATCCGCCTTTAAAAGCCAGGCTGAGTCCGGCTGCCAGTCCTTTTTTCGATGCTTCCGTTGTTCTGACATTTGCCAGAACGGAAACACGCATGCCTATATAGCCGGCCAGAAATGAGGCCACCGCACCGACCGCAAACCCAATGGCGGTTTTTGTACCTAAGCTGAAAAATATCACGATTAAAATAACTATACCGACAATTCCCATACTTTTTAACTGACGGTTCAGATAAGCGATCGCGCCTTCCTGAATGGCTTTTGCGATTTCAGCCATTTTTTCATCTCCAGCCGGAGCTCTTTTGATGAATGCGGCAATGATCAGTGAGTAAAGAATACCCACCAACCCAACAACAGTACATGTGAGTGGAATATTTGCCAATAACGCTTCCATGTTTTACCTCCCTAAATTTTAAAGATTAACAGGTTCTACGCCATTTCGATTAAATTTGTTCATACTTGTCGTTATGCCTTGTGTTACCATTGTTTTAACAGCCTCTACAGCACCGGTCAGCACCGGTTTTAACTGCTTTGTTTCATCAGTGGTAAATTTGCCCAGTACATGACTTATGACATCAATTTGCGCGTCAGGGCGCCCAATGCCGACTCGAATGCGGGGAAAATCCCCGCAGCCTGCGGTATTGATAATTGATTTTAATCCGTTATGGCCTCCGTGTCCTCCTTTCGCTTTAATTTTAAAATTTCCTAAAATAATATCAATATCGTCATGTATGGTCAGCACATGGTCTAATTTTAGTTTATGGTATTTTGCAAGAGCAACGATTGGCATCCCGCTTCGGTTCATAAAGGCCATTGGTTTTGCTAAAATGACCCTAGCCGTTTCAATTTTGCCCATCCCAAAAAGATTGTCAAATTTATTTTTGGTCAAGGCGATATCATATTTTTTTTCAAGCCGGTCAATTACCATAAATCCGATGTTATGCCGTGTTTTCGCATATTTTGAGCCCGGATTTCCAAGTCCCACTATCATCCACAGGGTTTCATCTGACATGTCGGGTTATTTTCCGGAAGTCAGTTTAGAGTTCGTTTGTGCGATATCGATTGAAAAATAAAAATAGTATTATTTTTCTCCCTCAGCAGCCGGTTCTGATTCAGCTCCTTCTTCTGATTCAGCTCCTTTTTCTCCTTCAACGCCTTCTTCAAGCTCTTCTTCTTCTTCAACCTCTTCCTCGACAACCTTCGGTGAGACAACGGTCAGAATGGTAAAGTTTGTATCATAGGGAATTTCCACATCCCCTTCGAGTTTTATTTCATCAACATGAATTGAGTCCCCAACGTCAAGATCCGTTACATCAATGGTAATCTGTTCCGGAATAGCATTCGGCAGACAGTTGACGTCAAGTTCCCTTCTGATAATCTGAAGAATGCCGCCGGTTTCAACACCTATCGAGTTACCGGTTGTAACAACAGGAACGGTAACCGTCAGCTTTTGATCCATTTTTACTTCATAGAAATCAATATGGAGAAAATTCTGACTCAGCGGCTCGGTTTGTATTTCTTTGATCATGACTGTTTTTTCAAACGGTTGATCATTTTCAACCACAAGGTTTACGAGCGCCTGTGCGTAATTGACTTTTTTAAATAATTGTTCGATGTCATTGATGCTGAGTGCAAGAGGGATACTTTCTATATCCGAACCATAAAGAACAGCGGGGATATTTCCGTCCCGGCGCAGAGCCCGCGCGGCTCCTTTTCCTGTTGAATTTCGTATTTGCGCTTTAAGTGTAAGTATTTCCAAAAGTTATTCTCCTTGTTATTGTTTTTTTGTTATACAAATAATGATGTGACAGAATCCCCGGTATGGCTTCTAATAATCGCTTCCCCGATAAGATCAGATATGGACAGCACGTTAATTTTATTACAGGCCTTGGCCTTATCGGACAAAGCAATGGTATCTGTTACAACGATAGTTTTTAACACGGAATCATTAATTCTGTCAATTGCCGGCCCTGACAGGACAGGATGCGTACAGCATGCATTAACCTCAGCCGCGCCGTTTCCCGCCAAAGCTTTTGCGGCTTCCGTTAATGTTCCGGCCGTGTCGGCCATATCATCTAAAATAACGGCCCGTTTACCGGCAACGTCACCGATGACTGCCATGGCTTTTGCCTGATTCGGCGCATCCCGGCGTTTATCGATAATTGCGAGTCCGCAATGGAGTCGTTTTGCAAAAGCCCTTGCCCTTTCAACGCCCCCGGCATCCGGGGATACGATAATTGTGTTTTGCGTGAAATTTTTTCGCATATAGTCGATTATCACCGGCGCAGCAAACAGGTTGTCCACGGGGATGTTAAAAAACCCCTGGATCTGGCTGGAATGCAGATCCATTGTAATGATACGATTGGCACCTGCGGTGGTCAGCAGGTCAGCCACCAGTTTGGCGCTGATGGGCACCCTGGGAGCCACTTTTTTATCCTGCCGGGCATAACCGAAATAAGGAATTACTGCGGTGATCCGTTTGGCAGATGCCCGTTTACAGGCATCAATCATTAACAGGAGTTCAATGAGATTATCATTTACAGGATAACTGGTTGATTGGATAATAAATACATCTTTTAAACGGATATTTTCATCAATTTCGATCTGGATTTCGCCGTCGCTGAAGCGTTTAACCTTTTCGCCGCCCAGATCCCTTTTCAAATATCTGCAAATGGCGTTTGCCAGAACAGGGTTGGAGTTCCCTGAAAAAACTGTATATCCGTTATCCTGCATAATTTTAATTCTTTAATTTTTAATAATGGTGAATAAATGGCTGGGGCGGGAGGGTTCGAACCTCCGAATGCAGGAATCAAAATCCTGTGTCTTACCACTTGACGACGCCCCAGTATATTTTGCCAAAAGTAACATAAGTCACTGTTTTGCTCATACAATCAGATGGCTCAGGTAAAGCTGCCACATATTGTGGTGAGATATGGCGTTAAATGCTTTTTTTGCTTTTTCAAAATTTTCAAAAATCCCGAAAACAGCAGATCCGCTCCCGGACATCAACGCCCCCGATGCGCCGTTTTGGAGCAAAACTGCTTTAGCCTTCTGAATCTCGGGGCATATGGCGGATGCGACCATTTCAAGATCATTGAACAAGTTTTTGAGCGCATCTCGACCCCAGTTAAGCTTAAAAAGAATTTTTGTATTTATTTTTTTGTTTTTTGTCAATCTTAAATTCAATTTTTTATATACTTCAGCGGTTGAAACCGGGATAGACGGATAAATCAGGAGAATTGGGTAAGGTTTAAGATCAGGGCAGGGGGTTAAAATGTCTCCGATCCCGGAGGCATGCGCCGGTTTTTCAAGAATAAAAAAAGGTACGTCCGCGCCTATGGATTTTCCAAGTATAATTAAATCGTTATCAGTCAGGGGGTGGTTGTAAAAGGTGTTTAATCCCTTTAATACAGCAGCGGCATTGCTGCTCCCGCCGCCAAGCCCCGCACCCACCGGTATTTTTTTATCAATAACAATATGAACCCCTTCATGTATATTTGTGTGTTCGAAAAAAAGGCTTGCTGCACGATGGGCAATATTGGTTTTGTCTTCAGGTACATTCGGATGGCCACAACGAACCGTGGTTTGTTTTTTCCCAAAAGACAGCAAAATTGAATCGTAAAGCCCGATGCAGCACATCAGTGTTGACAGATTGTGATATCCGTCGGGTCGTTTGCCGGTAACCGCGAGGAATAGATTGATTTTCGCCGGTGATTTTAAATTCATAAAGATTTAAACGAATCATTTATTTTTCTTTTGTCTGCTTTACATACATTAATCGTAATTCATAAAGGATATGCGTCAACAGTCTTTTTTCATCATCCGTCAGGTTGCCTTTTGTTTTTTCATCAAACATGGCAAGAATATCAATGGTCTGTTTTGCCAGCGTCAGATTTGATGATTTGTTGCCGGTCAATGGGTCAGGTTGCATGCCGAGATGCACGAGTGCCGAGGAATTTAATGAAAAAATAAATGTTGAAAAAGTTATTTCAGGCATTGCAAAGTCTGCCTGTGTATTTTTATTGTCTTTTTTTTCAGTCATTTTTTCCCCTCTTTTGATATTAACAATTATAGTTCAAAGGTCTGAATCGTTTTAACTTTCGGAAGTTCCTGGATTTTATTTTTAATGTCATCCGTCATGGGTACGTCTGTTTTAATCAGGATAATATTGTTTTCCCCGCCCACGGCAGTTCCGACCTGCATTTGAGAAATATTGATGTTGTTCTCTCCCAAAGCGTTACTGATGCTGGCGATGGCACCGGGTTCATCAAGGTTATGGATCAATGCCAGGTTGCCTTCGGGAATGATTTCAATAATGAAATCATCAATTCGGACAATTCTCGCGTCTGCTTTGCCGAAAACACTGCCGGCGACTGTACATTCCTTTTTTGTGGTGACAATGGTTATGGAGATACGGTTTAAAAATTTTTCTGAATCAGCAGTGCTCGTTTCTGACACTTTAATGCCCATATCTTTTGCCAGCATTGGCGCATTGACGGAGTTTACCCCGTCGGAAACCAGTGAATCGAGGAGCCCTTTTAAAAAAGCAGTGGTTACCGGTTTTAAGTCAAGGCCCTGGAAGTCCCCATTATACTCAATGCTGATTTTTTTTAACTGGCCCACAGCCAATTGAGCCTGAAAACATCCCATCCGGTCCGCAAGGAAGAGATATGGTTGAAGTTTTTCAAGGAGCTTGCCTGAAATGGCCGGCACGTTAACGGCATTAATAATATTATTATGTTTTAAGTATTCTATGATCTGATCGGCGACAGCCACCGCAACATTGGTCTGTGCTTCTTTTGTCGAGGCGCCAAGGTGCGGGGTGACAATTACATTATCAAGCTTCAGCAGGGCATAGTCTGGTGTCGGCGGTTCTGTTTCAAAAACATCCAAGGCAGCGCCGGCGATTTTTTTTTCAATCAGGGCATCATAAAGGTCTTTTTCATTAACAATCCCGCCCCTGGCACAGTTGACGATCATGACGTCGTCTTTCATTTTTTCAAAAGCTTTTTTGTTAAGCATTCCTAATGTGTTTTTGTTTTTGGGGACATGTACGGTGATATAATCTGCTTGTTTGTATAATGTATCTAAATCAACCCATTCAAATCCTTCTTTTTCGATCATTTCCGGTTGAACAACCGGGTCATATACAACCACATGCATTTTCAGGCCCCTGGCGCGATCCGCCACCACGGAGCCTATTTTTCCAAATCCGATAACCCCCAGGGTTTTGTTAAATATTTCCCGGCCCTGTAGTTTCTTTTTATCCCAGCGTCCATTTTTTAAAGATGATGTGCCCTGGGGAATATTACGGGTCAGTGCCATCATCAGAGAGATTGAATGTTCAGCTGTGGTAACGACATTGCCGCCGGGAGTGTTCATAACAGCCACCCCTTTTTTTGTGGCAGCCGGGATGTCGACATTATCAAGGCCTATCCCCGCCCGGCCTATAACTTTTAAGTTGAAGGCAGCGTCTAAAAGGTCTGCGGTTACTTTGGTGGCGCTTCTGATAACAAGGCCGTCATAATCGCCGATAATTTTTTTCAGTTCATCCGGGGAAAGACCGGTATTCACATCCACATCGATCCCTTCTTCTCTTTCAAAAATTTTGATTCCTTCTTCACCCAGATTGTCACTGATCAACACTTTCATAACCAATACTCCTGTGTATAGTGTGTATAGAAATTATTAATATAAAACTGAATTTTAAACCTGATATATTTTTTTATTCAGGATGTTTTACAAATACCTGATTTCTACCGGCAGCTTTTGCCTTATAGAGTGCCTTGTCAGCTCTATCAATCATTTTTTCAACGGGCTCAACCGGTTTATAACTTGTGACGCCGGCTGAAATTGTTATGGCAAACGATTCGGGAAATCCAGGAAATTTTAAATTTTCCACGGCTTTTTTGATTCGAAGGGCACCTTCTTCCGCGCCCTTAATATCCGTATTTCCCATGATGATCAGAAATTCTTCACCGCCATACCGGGAAATACTGTCGATTTCTCTTATTTCACGACCAATGGAATGAATCAAGTGTTTTAAAACATCATCTCCTTTTAAATGGCCATAGGTATCATTGACCTGTTTGAAGAAATCCAGATCAATAAGAGTGATAGAAAAAATAATTCCGGATCTGTCTGCAAGCGCTTTTTTACGCAACAGTTCTTCATACATATGTCGTCGATTATATGCCTGTGTCAGATCGTCATGAATTACAAGATCCTGAATTGTGTTTAATGCGGTTTTAAGATTGTAATTGGTAAGCGATAACTTTTCCCGCAGACCGCTTAGGTAATTCCCCAGCATGGAGAACCATGTTAGAACAGATGCGAATATAATTAATTGCAATAATTCGATTTGAAAATTAATTTTATCCGGATGATTGATCTGAAGAAGCAGTATTACAAAAGCATAGGTGGCGACTGAGAAAAGGGTAAATCGGATGTATTGACCAAGCGTAAACCGGAAAATTCCAAATAAAATTGTGACAATATATGCCAGAAGCATGATGCCCCTGATTTCATCGGTGAAATAAATGGCGACCATTACAAATAATGCGGCAGTGGTCATTTGAAACATGGTCAGGCTTGGATCGGAAAATCGTTTGTTCAGTCCTGTCCGCAAAAGGATATAAACTAAAATATTTACGAGAATAATCATGCCAAAAGCCAGCGCCGTCCATCCTTTGGACAGCCGTATGAATCCCGGGTAATAACAGTAGACGATTAGAACCATCCACATCAGATACGATGCGGAAGCGATAAAAAAGCGCCGTAATCGTAATGCCTGTTTTGGATCATCTTTGGGGATTAAGTGTTTTATCATGATAAAAAATTTGATGGTTTTTTTAAATCAAATAAAATTAAGTTCCTTGGAAGTCCGGCTTCGTCTTTTTAGCTTTGGGTTGCGCTGCATCACAGATCCTTTTGAACCTCAGACAAAGCTGACTCCACCAGTTCTCTGATTTGGGCCAATCGGTTTTCAGACAATGCTTCAAACCGGAGAACAAGGGCGGGCTGCGTATTTGAAGCCCGGACAAGCCCCCATCCGTCTTCAAAAACAATTCTGGCCCCGTCAATATCAATTACATCATAATCTTTACGAAATCGTTCGGTTATTTTTTTTACAACTGAGAATTTTATATGGTCCGGGCATTCCACGCGTATCTCAGGGGTGTTATAGGTTTTGGGAACATCTGAAAGCAATTGAGATATGGTTTTGCCGGTGGCGGATAAAATTTCAAGCAACCGGCAGGATGCGTATGTGGCATCATCATATCCAAAGTATCGATCCGCAAAAAACATGTGTCCGCTCATTTCACCGGCCAGTTCGGCGTTTTCAATTTTCATTTTTTTCTTAATCAAAGAATGGCCGGTTTTCCACATAATGGCATTGCCGCCGTGCGCCGTTATATCATCATACATGGTTTTTGAGCATTTGACCTCAGATATAAATGTTGCACCGGGTTTCCGGGAAAGGATTTCACGGGCAAAGATGATCATTAGTTGATCGCCGAAAATCATATTTCCCTGTTCATCCACAACACCGATCCGGTCCCCGTCTCCGTCATATCCGATTCCCAGATCCAGTTTCTTGTCTTTTACCAGTTTTATGAGGTCTGTCATGTTTTTGGCAACCGTGGGATCGGCTTCATGGTTGGGAAAATTGCCGTCCATATCACAATAGATGTCATGGACCTCACAATTAAGCGCTTTTAATATCGGAACCGTGATAACGCCGGCAGTACCATTTCCCGCATCAATACCGACTTTCATAGGGTTTTTAATGGAGATATTTTCAATAATAAATTTTTTGTAAGGGGTGATAACATCCGCCTCATCCCGTGTTCCGTTACCCGTAACAAATTCTTTTTTTTCGATGATGGCTCGAATTTGCTGTATTTGTTCTCCATGGACCGAGGCTAATCCTTTACAGATTTTAAATCCGTTATATTCAGGCGGATTATGGCTTGCGGTAACCATCACGCCGCCTTCTTTATCCAGATGCCGGATGGAGAAATACTGGACCGGCGTGGGGCATACGCCGATATCCGTGACATGGCATCCGGTTGAAAGGAGTCCTTGAATGAGCTTTTCCGAATAACTGTCTGATGTATTTCGACAGTCGCGTCCAACAGTCAGCTTAAAGCATTTATTCTGCGCAAGAAATGTGCCGATTCCCTTGCCAAGGAGAATCACGTCATCATCGGTTATCTCTTTTCCGGTAATTCCCCTGATATCATATTCCCTGAAAATATCCGGTGTCATTTTTTTCCTCCTTATTTTGTATGTTTATCCTTTTACAACCGCTATTGGACGTAATTTTGCCACTTTTTTTGAAATTCCCGATCCATGCACCACATCCACCACCCGGGAAATATCTTTATAGGCTTCCGGCATTTCTTCGGCCATGGTGGATCGTCCGGTCCATCTGACAAAAATGCCTTTGTTTTCAAGCTCACGTTGCAATGAACGGCCTTTTGCCGCCTTTTTTGCGGCAGTGCGGCTCAAAACGCGACCGGCACCGTGACAGGTGGAACCGAATGTTTCATCCATTGATTTCTGGGTGCCTGCCAGCACATAGGAAGCGGTTCCCATATCACCGGGGATCAAAATCGGCTGGCCAACATCCTTATATTCTTCACACAGCGCCTGGTGCCCCGGGGGAAATGCCCGGGTGGCGCCTTTTCGATGAACACAGACCCGCTGTTTTTTACCGTCTATCACATGTGTTTCGAACTTGGCAATATTGTGACATACATCATAAACCAGGTCCATGGCAAGGTCTCTGGGGCTGATACCAAAAACCCGCATCAATACGTCCTTGGCACGATGCATGAGAACCTGCCGGTTGGCCCAGGCAAAATTTGCGGCACACGCCATGGCCCGGTAATACTGTTTTCCGGCTGGTGATTTGATTTTTGCGCAGGCAAGCTGACGATCCGGCACCGGCACGCCATCGATATGCAGCCGTTTAGCCATGGAAGACAGAAAATCATCGCAAATCTGGTGGCCCAGCCCCCGGGACCCGGTATGGAGCAATACCGTGATATGCTGTTCAAAAAGACCAAAGGCCCTTGCAGCCGCTTTGTCAAATATTTCGTCAACCACCCCGATTTCAAGAAAATGATTGCCCGAGCCAAGGGTGCCCAGCTGTTTTTTGCCCCGATCCAGCGCCCGCTGGCTCACAGCCGACGGGTCCGCATCTGCCATGCAGCCGTTATCCTCGGTATGTCGGATGTCCGTTTCCTCGCCATATCCATTCCGGATCGTCCACGGACTGCCTGTTTTAAGGACTTTTTTTAAATCCGGATATGATAGTTTCACGTTACTGGTGGAGCCGACACCAGCTGGTATAGCGCCATAAAGGGCGTTTACCAGGTTTTCGAGCTGAGGCCGTGCTTCTTTTTCCGTCAGGCCGGTCACTGCCAGACGAACGCCGCAGTTGATGTCATAACCCACACCGCCCGGAGATATTACTCCGGTGTCGCAGTCAAAACCGGCCACACCGCCAATGGGAAACCCGTACCCCCAGTGGATGTCCGGCATGGCCATGGCTGCATTTATAATTCCCGGCAGCTGGGCCACATTCACAAGCTGTTTAAAGGTTTCATTTTTTTTAACGGCATTGATCATGTCCGTGCTGGAATAGATCCGGGCCGGTACGCGCATCTGACCCTGTTTTTTAATTTCCCATCGGTAGTTATCGAGTTGAACTAACTCCATTGAATGTCCTTTGAGGCGGTTGTGTAAAACACTCAATTTCTGCGTTGCGTGTCATTTCGAGACATTCGACGTACAAAAAGTACGCCTTATGCCTCGAAATGCCACGCGCCTTGAACTTGAGGCGTTTTACGCAGCCTTAGAGTATTGCAAATTATTTTTCGTCTGGTTCCCACGGAGGACCATGGGAACCAGAAAAATATATCATCTATTCAGCTTTACCGGTTTTAAAATTTTTAATTTCTCTTATTTCAAGACCACAGTGATTACATTTATCAAAAGAAATATTACCCCTCCAAAAGCCAGGTTTATGAAAAAATAAACGGAATGTCCCATTTTAAGGTAGTTAGGTTCCAAAGTTATAATTTGGATGCAAACTTTTTAATTCTTCTTTTTGGTCTTGATCAAACCCTATGCGGGAGTGTTTGATACATTATCAAAAACAATTATGTACGTTGAGAGCTTTCACGTGAGTGCAACGCAGCAGACGGATTTTTTACGGGCCCGTCAAATACTATCACACATCAAAAATAATGGTCGCCTGCCAGCCGTCATCGGTCCGGTCAACAGAGATGCCATGATAGGTGACGGCCTTAATATCCATTAAAATCTCATGGGTTTCCGGTATATATGTATCACAGGTGATGTCTGCTGTCAGGTGGTTATTATCGATTTCATTTATATATATCTGTTTAACCAGAAGGTTGTCTATGGTCCAAGCGCTTAGCAGTTCACGTAGAAAGTTAATCAGCAGGTCTGCTCTGTCGATCCCGGAAACCTGAAACTTTCTTGTATGACTGCCTTTTAGTTGATCCATATCAACAATCTGTTCATACATGGCACGGGCGGCCGTCTCAAACAGGTCTTTTATGTTGCCGCCGGTCACATGAATGCCGATATCAGCCGTATGATCAATGAGTTCATAGGGCATCAGGCGTTTGTCCAGAGAATGTCGCCTGTTTTTTCCATATGATAGCCGCCGAGCTGTTTTACACGCGATCGAAATTCAGAGGAGGCGATAATATCCATCAGGAGTCTGATGTTATCGGATTCAAACACATCGGCCGGAATCAACAGATCATAAGATTCCGTAACAACAGGTATAAAATCAAGATTCAATGCTTTGGCTGCCGCGTAAATACCTAAGCCGGCATCAGCAGTTCCGCTTAAAACAGCCACGGCCACGGCCATATGGGTAAATTCTTCATTTTCATATCCGGAAATATCTAAAGGATTCAGCCCCATCTGATTGAGCTTAAAATCTAACAGGATCCGGGTGCCGGAACCGGACTGGCGATTAATAAAGGATACGTCTTTTCTGCACAGATCTTTGATGTCCTTGATATTTTCAGGATTGCCGGGTTTGATGATCAGACCCTGGTCCCGCCTAACCAGATGAACCAGCTTTACAGGCGTATCAGGCAGATATTTTTTAATGTAGGAAATATTGTAGCTGCCGTCTTCCGGGTTTAACAAATGGGTGCCGGCCAGATGGCATAATCCTTTTTTGATTGCCATAAGACCGCCCATGCTTCCCACATGAGACGATGAAAGAGAGATGCGGCTGCTTTTGCCCCTTACCAGATCGGCTATCACATCCATGGTGTTGTCATGGCTTCCCACAGCCACAATGGTATTTTCGATGACTTTAACCGGACGAAGCAGGGTCGCTTTTATCGGTTTGTTCTCTGCAATCCCTTCAATATGGTTGGGTATCCGGATAATTCCGTCAGCTTCCGTAAAACTGGTGATGCACCCGGCACCCCGGGGAAGGGGGGTTGCCACGATTTTATCTCCCACGCAGCCCAGTTTAACCCGCAAAAATTCTTCAAGCCCGAGCTTTGACGGTATTTTTTTGGTCGGAGTGACTTCAATTTCATGGATTTGTGCATCCGGCTGATTCATCATTCGATAAATAAACGGCCGGATTAGTTGATCAAACGCGATAATGGCTGATACCGGATATCCCGGAATCCCGAAGGTCGGTTTTTTGTTTATTTTTCCGATAATAACGGGTTTTCCCGGCATCATGGTGACGCCGTGGACCAGTACCTCTCCCAGCCTGGAAATGACCATTTTGGCAAAATCTTCCGAACCTGCGGATGATCCACCCACAATGAACAGGATGTCGGCATCACCGGTCGCGGCATCCTGAATAAGCTTTGATATAAGATCAAAATCATCTTTAATGATGCTGTTTCGGGTATATTGTCCGCCGCAGGTTTCAACAAGTTTGCCCAGCATATGGGAATTGGATTCCAGCACCTGGCCGGGATTTAAGTTTTTTAATACTGCCTGTTGATGATCAACCAGTTCAGACCCTGTGGGCTGAATGAAAATGTGTGGTTTTTTCCAGACAGCAACAGTTGAAATCCCGGCGGAGATAAGCGCGCCGATACAGTATGGTGTAATCTTCTGGTTTCTGGCAAATACCAGCTCCGTGGCCACAATGTCTTCTCCCATGCGCCGGACATTTTGCCAGGGAAATGCCGGGGCTTCAATTTCAACCTGGGCTTCATCCAATACATTGATATTTTCGATCATGATGACTGCATTGGTGTTCTCCGGCATCACATGACCGGTATTGATATAAGATGCATCGTTGCCGATAATCAGTGTTTTTGGGGCATATTCGCTGGCGCCGAAGGTGGATTCGGCTAAAACGGCAATGCCGTCCATGGCGGCTGCATGAAAATTAGGAGAGGAAATTTTTGCATAAACAGGTTCTGCCAGAACACGGTCGACTGCATCGGTGACGTCAATTTGTTCAGCCGACAATCGGCTGGATAACGCAAACGCGTCAAAAAGAATTTGACGGGCTTGTTTAAGTGTTTTCATTTTCAGGTAGATGTTTCGTTTATTTGTCATGATTTTTTTATATCGGAATCACCGATACCTCTGTTCCCTTATTAAGTCCTTCAGTATTCATATCAATTTCAATCAGGCCGTCTGCCTGGACCATGGTATTGATCAGACCGGATTTACCAAGGATCGGTTCGGCCCATAACACGTTATCTGATTTTTTTAATCGTACCCGCACAAAATCGATCCGGCCCTGAGCAGATGACAGATTCCTGCTGATTTTTGCTAAAATATAAGGCTGATTTCGATTTTTAAGAAGATCCTTGCCGCCGGCATGCTCCACAAAGGGTCGAACCACCCGGTCGAATACGACCATGGCGGATGTTACATGGCCGGGCAGTCCCCATACCGGTTTGTTGCCGGCTTTTGCCAGAATAGTCGGTTTCCCGGGGCTCATGGGTATGCCATGAACAAGGATTCTGGAATTATTCAAAGCGTTTAAAACATCTATGGTCAGGTCCCGGGTTCCCACGGAGCTGCCGCCGGAAATGATGATCATGTCTGAGTTTTTGACAGCCAAAGTGCATTTTTCAAACAGGGCCTGATAATCATCTTTAATAATCCCATAGGATACCGCAAGCCCGCCGCTGTTTATAATCTGACTAAACAGGGTGTAGGAATTGATGTCGCGAACCTGGGCCGGACCCGGAGTGGTCTGAATAGGAACTATTTCATCGCCGGTTGATAAAATTCCGATCACCGGTTTTTTATAAACATCCACCCGGTCTTTTCCAAGGGCTGCGAGCAGACCGATTTCCTGGGGACGAATTTTAATCCCCGCCTCAACCAGGGTTTGCCCTTCATGGACATCTTCGCCCTTTATGATCACATTGCCGCCCGGGGCGACACTTTTATAAACTTCAAGGGTGGTGTCATCAATCTCAGTGACGTATTCCAGCATCACCACGCTGTCGGCCCCGTCCGGCAGCATGCCGCCGGTGGATATTCTGATGGCATTACCGGGAGAAATCGAATCCGGTGACTTTTTCCCCATGGCAATGGCGCCGGTGAGTGTTAGATAAGCTGGATTTCCTTCGGACGCGCCATAGGTGGATGATGCACAAACCGCATATCCATCCATGGTTGAGCGCGCAAAACCAGGAATATCCTCTTTGGCCTTGATATCCTGAGCAAGAATCCTTCCGGTCGCCTCGGTGACGGGAATATTCTCATCAGAAACAACCGGAAAAGAACTGATATATTCAAACACTTCTTCAAGGGGTGTGACGGTAAAAAAATCTTTCATTATACATCTCCTGCCGGAATATCTCGGGATCAATAATCCCCTCCCCAACCCGAACGACCGGACCGGTGAGCGAGATGGAGAGATCTTTATGAACGTGAATTTCAAGTTTTCCGCCCGGCATGTGAACGGTCATATCCTGATCCGTAAACCCCAGTCGAAAGGCCACGGCTGCGGCTGCTGAACTGCTGCTCCCGGATGCCAGCGTGTATCCTGCGCCTCGTTCCCAGATTTCAATTTTAATATTTGCACGGTCCATGATTTTCATAAACTGCACATTGGTCCGATTGGGAAAAATACGATGGGTTTCCAGTTTCGGGCCCAGCCGTTTTGCAAGCTCGGGGGATATGGCATCTGTGATAATCACACAATGCGGATTCCCGATGGTTGCGGCGCTGTACGTAATCTCTTCTCCGTCAATGACGATTTTGTCATTTAATGCCTCATGGTCCGGTCCGGTCATTGGTATCTGCCGGCTGTTAAAACTTACTTTCCCCATGTCAACGGATATCAACCCGTCTTTATGGACTCTGGATTCAACGATTCCGCCTATGGTTGAGATGGTAAACGGGTTGTTTGAAACCAGGCCTTTATCCCAAAGATATCTTGAAAAAATACGAAGGCCGTTTCCGCTTTTTTCCGCCTCACTGCCATCCGGGTTATATATTTTTACGCTAAAATTCGCAGATTGATCATCCATTGGTCCCAGAAGAATGCCGTCCGAGCCGATTCCGTAATTTCGATGACATATCAGCCGGATTTGGGGCACGGATAAGTTTATACTGGTATCAGCCGGGTCCAGCACAATATAGTCATTTCCAAGGCCATGATATTTATAAAATTTCATTTTTATTCCTGAGAATTATTTTTACGAAACCATCGAATTGAATCTATCAACACATTTACTTATGGACAAGATTAAATTTGATATCTGAATTTTGCACGAGCAAAATTCAGGTAATAACAAGGGTAAGAATGGACCCAGGAAGGCTTCTAAGGCGATTTAAATTCATCTCATCTCCGTCTTCCAGCCCTTTTATCTTCGGCGTTTCAATGATTTTAGGGATATTTTTAAAGCGAAAATCATTTATCAAATATTTAAATGCATCCAGACCTATAAATCCTTCTCCGATATGCTCATGACGGTCCACCCGTGAACCGGCTTTTTTTTTTGAATCATTTAAGTGAATCACAAAAAGTTTTTCCAGACCGACAATTTGATCAAATTCGGCGATAGTGTTTCGATAGCCTTCAGGGTTTGAAATGTCGTATCCGGCAGCAAAAATATGGCAGGTGTCGAGACAGACACCGATCCGAGATTGGTTATGGACCCGCTCCATGATGGCCGCCAATTGCTCAAAGGTATGGCCGATGCCGGAACCCTGGCCGGCGGTTGTTTCAAGCAGCAGGCGGGTTTTTATGTCTTTGGTTAAATCAAATATCTGATTGATATTGTCGGCAATTCGGCGGATGCCTTTTTCTTCGCCATTGCCCATATGGGAGCCGGGGTGAAGCACAATGTAGGGGATATTAAGTTGATCACAGCGGATGAGTTCCTGTTTTAACGCCTCACATGACATGGCTGATTTTTTTTTGTCCATGCCGGCAATGTTGATGAGATATGACGCATGTGAGGTAATTTCATAAATTCCGGTTTCTTTTTTAGCAGCTTTAAATTTTTTAATTTCTTTGTCAGATAGAATTTTTTCCTTCCAGGTATTGGCGTTTTTGGTAAAAATCTGAAGGGTGTTGCACTGATACGATACGGCTTCATAAAGTGCTTTGTGTATTCCCCCGGCAATTGAAAAATGCGCGCCTAAAAGTAGGGTGTTATGGTCGTTGCTGTTCATCAGCTTATTTGCGTTTGTCCGGATAGTTGCACAAATGATTTAAAAAACAGTTAGGGCAGTCGGGTTTCCGGGCATTACATACGGCCCTGCCGAAATAGATGAGCCACAGGGAAAAATCATTCCATTCGTTTTCGGGGATGACCTTCATGAGGTCAAATTCAATTTTAACCGGGTTTTTGTTTGCGGTCAGCCCCAGACGTTGTGAAATTCTGGCCACATGGGTGTCCACCACCATGCCGGGAATACCAAATGCTGCACCGAGTACCACATTGGCTGTTTTACGCCCCACGCCGGGGAGTTTCACCAGTTCATCCAAGGTGCCCGGGACTTCTCCGTTGTAAAGTTCAATCAGTGCTTTGGCACAATTTTTGATATTTCTGGCTTTATTATGATAGAATCCTGTTGAATGGATCAGGGGTTCGATTTTTTTAATCGGTGCTTTGGCAAAATCTTCGGGGGTTTTAAGCCGGGCAAAGAGTTTCGGCGTAACCCCATTGACCTGCCGGTCAGTACACTGGGCGGACAGGATTGTTGCCACTAAAAGCTGAAACGCATTTTTATGATTTAACTGCGTCTTGACATCAGGATATTTCATCTTTAATATCTGACGAATTTTTTTGATGCGGGTGTTGTTTTTTTTGCTCATTTAATCAATTCTTAAGTATTGAAAATTTGTTATAAGAAAATTTGTTTGTGATGATTCATAAAAAAAAAGTTAAAGGCCTGGGACTTTGCTCCGGCGGACTCGATAGTATTCTTTCAGCCCTTGTGTTACGAAAGCAGGGAATTGAGGTTTTATGGATTGCATTTGAAACCCCGTTTTTTTCCGCTGATAAAGCCCGCAAAGCCTCAAGTAATAACGCAATCCCGATTATTGTCAAGAATATTACCGAACAATATTTACCCATGCTGAAAGATCCCAAATGCGGTTATGGCAAACATTTGAATCCCTGCATGGACTGTCACGCATTGATGTTTCGGCTTGCAGGAGAAATGATGGAAGAAACCAAAAGTAACTTTTTGTTTTCAGGCGAAGTGATGGGTCAGCGCCCCATGTCCCAGAACAAAAATTCCCTGCGGTATGTGGAAAAAAATTCGGGTTATGACGGATATATTTTAAGGCCGTTGAGCGCAAAAGTATTGCCGGAAACGCCCATGGAATCAAACGGATTGGTGGACAGGGAAAAATTATGTGGTTTTACCGGAAGATCCCGAAAGCCCCAGATGGAATTGGCAGGAAAATTCGGAGTCGTTGACTATCCGTCGCCGGCCGGAGGGTGTTTGTTGACGGATGGCGGGTATGCCAAGCGGCTCAAAGACCTTTTTGACCATCAGGAAAATATTGATGCCTCTGAGATGGATCTTTTGTCCCATGGGCGTCATTTACGGCTGGATAAAGATGTCAAGGTCGTTATCGGAAGGAATAAAAAAGACAACGAGAACATGCTGCGGTATTACCGGCCGGAAAAGGATATAATGCTAAAAACAAAAAACATCCCCGGGCCGGTGACATTAATTTCCAGTGGGTGCGGGGGGGATGCCCTTGTCCGTGCGGCATCCATAAGCGCCGGATACAGTAAAGCCTCAACGGATACTCCGGTCAAGGTGTGCGTGACATACCCGGGCGGACAAAAAGAGATTACGGTGACTCCGATACCGAATACCGAGGTGCAGGATTTGCTGATTCCTTGATGTTTTTAGCGGAAAGCTGGCCGCAGGCTGCGGAAATGTCGCCTCCCTTGCTGCGGCGTATAATGGCCGTGTAGTTTTTATTGTGAAGCACTGCCTGAAATGATAATATAACAGACTCGTCCGGCCGTTTAAATTCACTTCCAGGGTGCTCATTGAATGGGATCAGGTTAATTTTTGCCTTTACTGGTCGCAAAAGTTTTGCCAGTCGGTCGGCATCCGCCATTGAATCATTAATATCTTTAATCAAAATATATTCAAAGGTGATTTTGTTTCTTGGGGCCAGCGGGTAACGGGAACAGGCATCGATCAACTCTTCTATGGGGTATTTTTTATTGATCGGCATAAGCATATTTCGGGTCCGGTTGTCGGTTGCATTTAATGATATGGCCAGATTGATTTTAGTGTCGCGGCCCAGCTCATGGAACTTAGGAATCAGTCCTGATGTGGACAGGGTAACCCGGCGGGTGGAAAACTGCATTCCGCAATCAGGATCTGTAATAATATCAATGGCGCGTATCACATTGTCATAATTTGCCAACGGCTCTCCCATGCCCATAAGAACGATGTTTGTCAGTTGTTTTTTACCTGTGATGTTTTTGGCGATGCCAAGAATCTGGCCGATGATTTCACCCTGGGTGAGATTGCGAATCAGCCCGGATTTTGCGGTCATGCAAAACCGGCACCCCATGGCGCAGCCGACCTGGGTGGAAATACACAGCGTGTAATGGTTTTTTTCAGGGATAAGTACGGTTTCAATAAAATTGCCGTCTTTTAATCTGAATAGATATTTTCTGGCCCCGTCCTCAGAGGTCTCGATCTGTTGAATGTGAAGGTGAGAAAAAATAAAGTGATCAATTAATAACTGCCTGGTTTTTTTTGCGATATCCGTCATTTTATCAAAGGATGCAGCGTGTTTGAAGTAGATCCATCGCATGATTTGTCCGGCACGGTAGAGCTTTAATTCGTGCTCTTTTACCCATTGGGTGAGTTCTTTTTTAGTTAGTTCCGTGATATCCGGTTTATGTGTTGGTTTGCTGTTCAT
>Ga0164318_10001157_pt1 | contig 22898 bp, 16 predicted proteins | sample GuaBasSedimGuay9_FD_113734 | JGI IMG/M metagenome (GOLD analysis project Ga0164318, IMG submission 113734) | Subseafloor sediment microbial communities from Guaymas Basin, Gulf of California, Mexico - Guay9, Core 4571-4, 0-3 cm | ecosystem: Environmental > Aquatic > Marine > Hydrothermal vents... | reverse complement strand
TTTCCCACAGGTACAAGTAAATATGAAAAAAGAAGTATTGCTACCAGACTTCCTAAATGGAATAAAGAATATTGTGTTAAATGTGGATTCTGTGCATTTGCATGTCCTCATGCAGCAATATTGATTAAGATTTCTGATAAAAATGATATAAAATTATCGGAATATGAAACAATACCAGCAAAACCAATTAAAGGTGCTGGCGATAATGATGTTTGGAGAGTGCAGGTTGCTCCTGATGATTGTACAGGATGTGGTGTATGTTATAATATATGTATTGGTAAAGATAAGGCTACTGGTAAGAAAGCATTGGAAATGGTTCCTAAAAGAGAAATTCTTGATGTTTCAAGAAAGACTTATGAAGAATTTTTGAGATTGCCAGATACAAAAGTGGAGCTTATTAATTCTAATACTGTAGTAGGTTCACAGCTAAAACCTGCATTATTTGAATTTTCCGGCGCATGTCCAGGCTGTGGAGAAACTCCATATATTAAGCTCGCTACTCAATTGACAGGTGAGGCTATGATACAGGCTAATGCTACAGGTTGTAGCTCTATTTATGGTGGTACTGCACCTGTTTCACCTTTTACAAAAAATAAAGAAGGTTTTGGACCAGCATGGGCATCATCTTTATTTGAAGATAATGCTGAATATGGTTATGGTATGAGAGTTGCTATTAATCAATTGAATAAATATGCTTTTGATTTAAGACAACAATTACTTGATTCTTCCGATGTTTCCGCAGAAGTAAAAGATGTTTTGAATCAGGTTAAACCTATTGAAGAACAAAAAATTGATGAAGCTGCTTTTAAACAGACAAAAGAAGCTGTTAAAAAATTACAAGAATTGTTGAAAGATTTTCCAGAAGATTCTTTACAGGGACAGATGAGAGAATATGCAACTTACTTGAAAAATAAAGTTGTATGGATTGTTGGTGGTGATGGATGGGCTTATGATATTGGATATGGTGGATTAGACCATGTTGTTGCATCTGGCGAAGATGTTAATATTCTTGTTTTAGATACAGAAGTTTATTCTAATACAGGTGGACAGAGATCAAAGGCTACACCTATGGGTGGTGTTGCTAAGTTTGCTGCTGCTGGTAAAGAAACATTTAAAAAAGACCTCGGTCTTATTTGTATGAGTTATCAAAATGTTTATATTGCTTCAGTTAATTTTGGTGCAAGCCCTATGCAAACTTTACAAGCTTTTAATGAAGCTGTTTCTTATCCAGGAACTTCTATTATAATTGCTTATTCTAATTGTATTGAACATGGTATTAATATGGAACATGGTCCTGAAATCGCAAAACTTGCCGATCAAACAGGATATTGGTTAAGATATAGATTTGATCCAAGAAAATTGGCTAAAAAACAGAATCCATTGACACTTGATACTAAAAATATTACAAAACCTTTGAAAGAATATTTAACAAAAGAAAGAAGATTTAAAACTTTAATGGAAAAGAATCCAGAAGCTGCAGAAAAGTTATTTACTGAACTTGAAAAAATGTCTATAAATAGATTCAATTACTATAAGAAATTATCGGAACTTAGTTTCGATGATTTTAATATTTAACATAATATATTTAAAAAGAAGGGGTGCCAATTAAAAAAGGGCACCCCTTTTCTATTTTGTTATTTTTTTTTATTGACAATATTATATAATTTTTTATATTTATAATAAGGTAAATTTAAGATTTTTTTAAAAGGAGGAGAAGATGAATTTTAAAAATATGTCTATTAGACAGAAAATTATAATTCCTAATATTGCTATTATTATAGCGGGGTTGTTTGTTTTACTGCTCATAAATTATAATAGCTTTAAAAAGGAATTATTGGTAGCTCAAAAGAAAGCCTTTCAAAATAAAGCAAATATTCTAAAACTTGAAACATTGGATTTTTTAGAGGATATAAAATTTTCTTTATCTATGTTACAGAAGATGTATATGAATTCTAAAGATTATAATGTATTGGATGATTTTAATAATGAGTTTATTAATGCAGCTATTTTATTGGATGGAAATAATAATATCTTATATAAATATCCATCAAATTATAATTTTGACTTATCTTCTACCCATAATTTTTTAAATAGTATAGTTAATGAAATAAAGTTTTCAAAAATATATAAAGATAAAAACGACAAAATGTTTTTATTAGTAGGTCAGTCATTTACTTCTGGAGGCAAGGATTATAAACTAATTTTAGCAATTAATTGGGAAAAATTTAATGATGATATTGTTATTCCATTGAAAGCAGGAGAGACAGGTTACACATATATTATCAATAAAGACGGTATTGTAATTGGACACCCACTTGAAGATTATCTGCTAGAATTCGATATGAAAAATTATGATTTCGGAAGAGAAATGGTACGAAAAAGGACAGGTTTTATTGATTATGTATGGAAAGGAGCAAAAAAATGGGTTGCATACTATGAGATACCTGAAACAGGGTGGATAGTAGCTGCAGGAGCTCCTGAGGAAGATTTTATGGATGTAATATATGAAACACGTAATATTAATATTATTGTTTCTGTTGTATTAGCAGCGATACTTTCAGTTTTAATAATTGTCTTGTTACGAAAGAATGTTATTACTCCACTTGATAAGTTGCAGGAAGCTATTACTCATTTAGGAAATGGGGATTTCGCTTTTCATGTTCATAAGGATATATTATCATTAAATGATGAAATAGGTAAAATGGCAAGGATATTAGAAGAGTCAATAGAAAGGTTATCTAATTTAATTAGGGATACAAAAAATTCTATACAGGTAATGACTAATGCATCTAATGAAATATCTTCAGGTAATCAGGATTTATCTCAGAGGACTCAAGAGCAGGCATCAAGTATAGAAGAAACGGCTGCTACAATGGAAGAGATAAGTTCTACAGTAAAAGATACAGCAGCTAATGCTAAGAGTATAGTCAATTTAACAAATGATGCTGTAGAGAAAATAAAGAAAGCTATGGAAGATTTAACAACTATAGTAAAAGATATGAATGAAGTAAATAATTCATCAAAGGAAATAAAAAATATCAATAATGTGATAAATGATATAGCATTTCAGACAAATTTATTGGCTTTAAATGCAGCAGTGGAAGCAGCTAGGGCAGGGGATTATGGAAAAGGTTTTGCAGTTGTTGCAACTGAGGTTAGAAATTTGGCACAAAGAAGTTCAGAAGCAGCGTCAGAGATTAAAACATTGATAGATAAGTCTACTAATATGATAGAAATAAGTAATAAGAGGATAGATGAATTTTCTGATACGATGAAAGAATTTCATAGTCAAATGTTAAGTGTTCAGAGTTCTATTGATAGTATGGGACAGGCAATAAAACAGCAAGAAGTTTCTATAGAAGAAATAAATAAAGCAGTAATGCAGATGGATACTGTTATTCAACAGAATGCAGCTTATGTAGAAGAGATGGCGGCATCAGCTGAAAATTTGGCATCTGAAGCAGAACAATTATCGCACGTAGTGGAAGTTTTTAAAGTAAGAGGCGATAGCGGAGGAACAGTTTTTAGAAGAGAAGAAAAGCCTAAAAACAATAAAGCAAATTTAAAACCTAAAACTCAGGTAAAGAGTCGGAAACCTGCAACAGGCCTGGCACAGGTAGAGCAAGATAAAAGAAATACGACTTCTCATACTTCCAACTCTATAAAAGATGATGATTTTTTTGACACAGATGAATTTGAAGAATTTTAGATGAAAATTAATTAAATAGGATTATAAAGGAGATACTTTTTGAAAGTATCTCCTTTTTTATTTATAAACTTAGTTTTTAAAATATTTAAAGAATCAACTGTAATAATAATAATTAATTTGTTAGCCAATTCTATTTGGTATGATTATAAAAGTAATCAATTTAACTATTCAATATGGGTTTAAATATTCTATTTCAATAATTGACTTGAGCATTATAGATTATAGGTCACTTGTAGTATTACAGGATTTATAGGAGATATATTATCATAAGTTATTATAAAGAAAAAATTATTATATTAACATTTTCCATTATTTATTTTATAAGATAATGAAAATAGTTACCAATTTACCTGAAAAATGGATAAAACATATTGGTTATTGTATTACCCATAGGCACTTATAAAGATTTTTTTACTGCTATATATTGAAATAAATAAAAATAGGAAATGCCTTCTGAAAATAGAAAATATTTCTATTTTCAGAAGGCATAAAGGCGAGTTTATCAAATATAATTTATTGTTGGAGGTATTTAATCATGTTTTCAATACCATTTATAATCATAATTTCAACTTCTGCTTTTTTATAGTTTTTTGCTTCTTCAATAATTTTATAGCTTTCATCAAACCATTTATTTGATGGTTTTTTGTTATTTTGTATATAGTCGATAGCTTGTAATCCTATGTTAGATAAATTTTTTACATATTTTGAAACAGGGATTATTTCTTTTAAAATAGGAGAAGATTTTATGATAGGAATTAATTCTTCATGATTATTATACCATTTTCTCAGAGAATTAATGATTTGAGTTTTTATTAAACTATTTTTATTAGAAAGATATTCGTTGACTAATTTATTAAATTGATATGCGGTATAAGAATCGGGCTTTGATGCATCTACTACCCTACATAGAGGTTCATAAGAATGATAAACTCCATGGATTTCATGTCTTGTATAAATTTTAATAGGTTCTAAAATATCGACAAGTGTTTTTAGAGGTTGTATATTAGAGTTAAAATTGCATAATCTTCTAAGCATGAAATCATAGTTTTTTATATGAGATAGGCCTAATTCTTCCAGTTCCAGACTTATTTTTTGCAGCCTTGTATACATATAATCAATATTTTTTATATTTTTAGGAGACCATAATCTTTCAGCAATTGCAGCAGTTCTTGGCCATATACGGGAATCAATATTTTCAACAGTAACTAATTCGGACCACATTGTTGCTTCGCCACCTAATATATATTTTTTTTCTTCTTCTGTTAATTTAAAATCATCTGGTAGTGGGTCATTTAAATAATGGAAGGAGGCTGGTTGCACAAGATCAATATAATATCCATTTGATAATATTGAATAATATCCATTTTTAGCTGTTTCCATAAGAGTTTTTTTACCCCTCCATGATTGAATAACTATATCTTTAGGTAGTCCGGGTTGATAAATTTCATCCCATCCTACCATTTTTTTGTTATATTTGGTGAGAATTTTTAATATTCGATTATTAAAATATTTTTGTAGCTCATGATGATTTTTTATATTATGGATTTTCATAAATTTTTGTATTTCTGGATTTTTATCCCAGTGCTTTCCATTATTTTCATCACCACCTATATGCATATAATTATCTGGAAATAGATTTGCCATTTCTTTGAAGAATTTGTCTAAAAAATCATAAGTTTTTTCAGATGTAGGATTAAAAGAAGGATCTTGAGGACCATATAATCTTTCTATGGAATAAGGACCGGGGAGACTTGCTATTTCAGGATATCCAACCAGCCATGAGGTAACATGCCCTGGCATGTCAAATTCTGGTATTATCCTGATACCTCTATCTGCGGCATATTGAATAATTTTTTTCATTTCTTCTTGTGTAAAATAATTTCCGTCGGAGCCTAATTGGTGCAGTTTTGGAAATGTTTTTGATTCAATCCGAAATCCCTGATCTTCTGTTAGATGCAGGTGCAGAACATTTAATTTAACAGCCGCCATAGCATCTATATTTCTTAGTATAACATCCATAGGGATAAAATGTCGGCAAACATCTATTAATAGCCCTCTCCATGCAAATCTCGGTTTATCATTTATAGTTACTTCGGGGAAATAATAGCCAGCTGTATCAGAAGATAATAATTGCAGTAATGTTTCAAGTCCTCTAATTATTCCGATATCAGATTTTGCCTTTAATTCTATTAAATTTTTATTTATTTTTAAATTATATTCTTCATTCATAAATAATTGAATACTATCAATTGTATTATAATTAATTTTGATTATGTTATTAGAAGATTCAGTGATAAATATGCTATCGTAGTTATAAACAATGCCTGTTCTGTATGATATTCTATGTAATGTCCTTTTACAATATTGCTTTATTTTTTCAGATTTTAAATTTTCAAATTTAATTTTCAGTTTATTATTTAAAATAAATTTCTCTTTGCCGAATTTAATGTCATAAGGATAAGGCATTAAAGAAGGTTCTGATAATGTGTTAATTATTAATGTAAAAAATAAAGAAAGAATTAATATAAGTTTTTTGCGATATCTCATAAAATACACTCCTTTTTAATTTTTTACTATCTTTGATTTAATATAATATTTTTTTTTATTAAATCAATATCAAAAATCAGTATATTTGATGTTTTTTTATATTTTATGATGAGATATTTTAAGTTAAATTAGATAATAATATTAACAATTAAATAATATATTAATAAAATGTGATTTAATTAAAAAAGCCTGCTCTTGTTGTACTATAAGAGCAGGCTTTTAATTTTATATTAAATTATTTATTTTTTTGTTTCTTCTACTTTTTCTTGTTCTTGAGTCTTTTTTTCTGTAACAGGTATATATAATTTGAAATTCATGATTAATGTGTTATTTACAGGGTCTTTAACTGGTTTAGCTAAAATTTCTTCCATAGGAGGACCTGCAGGCACTAATTTATTTGAGTCAATTAGCTTATATGTTTCATTATAGAAATTTTTGATTTTTGTACCGGCATCTTTAAATTCTCTGCAAAAACTTTTTTTGAATGCCCATTTTTTTATTACTAGAGGTTCTGAAATTTTCACAGTATCAGGTACTTTAAATCCTATTTCCCATTTTAGGCTTTCAGGTGGTGTGGTTTCTGGATTGTTATAATAAATACTAATCATATGTCCTGATGGGGTTATACCTTGTTTGTTCATTTCTGCCATTAATATATTTACTTTTTCCTCAAATAATGTAAATGGCCCAGTCACTTCAAGTGCACAATAAGAAAATGGTTCCATTTCTGTTATTGTAAAAGTTTGAGCGGTAGTATCTTTTTTAGGAGTAGGTTTTTCTGCTTGTTTTGACTTTTCGCCTCCCCCACAGTTAAAAGAAAATACAACTAAAAATAAAATGATGAATAACGAAGCAAGTTTTTTCATAGTTTCCCCCTTTTTTTCTAATTAATTTAGAATTAATATAATAAAAATATTTTATTTGTCAAATTTTTATTTTTTTTGAAACATTTTTTTTTAAAATACAGTATATTTTATATTATGAACTTTTTTGAAAGGAGGAGAAATGTCTCGTAATATTTTTGTTTTGTTCCTGTTTTTTTTAATTGGTAGTCTTATTGCTGATGAGGGGATGTGGACTTATGATAATTTGCCATTGAAAGATCTGAAAGAAAAGTATGGATTTGTACCAACAAAAGAATGGCTGGATAATGTAAGATTGTCAAGTGTAAGATTTATGGATGGCGGTTCTGGATCATTTGTAAGTCCTGATGGTTTAATACTTACAAATCATCATGTTGCAGTAGGGCAATTACAAAAACTTTCAAATGCTAAGAGAAATTATGTAAAAACAGGTTTTTATGCTAAAACTAAAGAAGAAGAAATTAAATGTCCCGATTTAGAAATTAATATTCTGGTGGATATGAAAAATGTTACAGATGAAATTTTATCAGTATTAAAACCGGATATGACTTTTGAAGAAAGATTAAAAGCAAAGAAAGAAAAAATAACTGAAATTGAAAATAAAGCAAAAAAAGAAACAGGTCTTGAACCTGAAGTTGTAAATTTGTACCACGATGGGGAATTCTGGTTATATTTGTATAAAAAATATACTGATGTACGGTTGGTATTTGCGCCAGAAAGGCAGGCTGCATATTTTGGTGGGGATTATGATAATTTTACATATCCCAGATATGATTTAGATTTTGCGTTATTTAGAGCTTATGAAAATGGGAAGCCAGTTAAATGTAAGAATTATTTGAAATGGAATTCCAATGGAATAAAAGAAGGCGATTTGGTATTTGTTTCAGGTCATCCTGGTTCTACTGATAGATTATATACTTATAATCAATTAAAATACCTTAGAGATTATAGATATCCCTATGCTATTGATTTTATTAATCATAAATTGAAAGTATTGGAAGAATTTGCTCAAAGAGGCCCTGAACAAGCAAGAAAGGCATTAATATATCAATTCGGGTTAGGGAATGGCTTGAAAGCAATGACTGGGGAATATAAAGGATTAAGAGATAGTATTCTTATGAATGAAAAGAAAAAACAAGAAGAAGAATTGAAAAATAAGGTTTATAGTGATGAGAAACTGAAAAAATTATACGGAGATGGATGGAGTATAATAGATAGTGCCTTAGATTTACAAATTAAAAATTTTAAAAGATTGAGATATCATTCTACTGGTTTTTCTAGATTATTAGGTATTGCATTGAATATTGTAAGATACGTTGAGGAAATAGAAAAACCTGATAAAGATAGATTAGAAGGATATCATGAATCAGAGTTGGATAGATTAAAATTTAGACTATTATCTCCGGCCCCAATTTATAAAGATTTAGAGGAATTTAATCTTGCTGATGATTTAAAACAGATGAAGAAAAATTTAGATGAAAATGATGAATTTTTAAAGGCTTTTTTAGGAGATAACGATCCTGAGAAGTTTGCACATTATTTAATTAGTAAAACAAAATTAGATAATGTTGATTTTAGAAAAAAAATGTTAAATGGTGGAAAAAAAGCTGTGAAAAAAAGCAAAGATCCTTTAATTAAATTGGCATTGAAAATAGATCCTATTTTGAGAAAAGAGAAAGAATTTTATAGGAATAATATTGAAAGTAGGTTGAGGTATGGAGCAGAAAAAATTGCAAAAGCACGATTTGCAATATATGGAAAATCAATATATCCTGATGCTACATTTACATTGAGATTATCTTATGGTACAGTTAAGGGCTATCCTTATAATGGAACAATTGCGCCAGCATATACTACTTTATATGGTTTATTTGATAGAGCTTTGAGTTTTAAGGGAAAAAGGGAATATTCATTGCCTGAGCGATTCTGGCAAAAAAAAGATAGTTTAGATTTATCTACTCCTGTAAATTTTGTATCTACTTGTGATATTATTGGTGGGAATTCTGGTTCTCCAGTGGTAAATAGAGAAGGTGAAATAGTAGGATTGATTTTTGATGGAAATATTGAAAGCTTATATGGAAGATTTTTATATGATGAAAAGGCTAATAGGGCAGTAGCTGTACATACTGCTTATATTATTGAGGCTTTAAGAAAAATATATAATGCTGACAATATTGCAGATGAATTAGAAAATAGATAAGACATTTTATGAAATTTTTATGAGAGGAAGAGATGATTTAATCAATCCTTCCTCTCATTCTAATGAGTAGTTTAAGTATAAATTTGATAATAAGAAAAAATATTTTTTTTTGAGGTTATTTGAATCATAAAGAGATATAGAATTTAAAAAATGGAATATCAAATAAAGAAAATATAATAATTTATTTTCTATTTGTTTTCTTAAAAAATTTATAAATTTAAAATAATTGTTTTCAAATTTGTTTGAATAAAGAAATTGTTTTTCCATTGAAATTAGTTGGTCTAATTCCTCTTCTTTGTTTATGTCAAAATGATATATTCGATAATCTCTTTCTATAATAGACCATAAATTATAAATGTTATATTCAACAGGCTTAAATAAATTATAAAATTCATTATATTTTTTTAAAATATCGATAGAAAAATACTGAGGTAAGCTACAAACTTTTATTTTATTATTGAGATTTTGAATATTTAAGATATCCATATTGATAAATTTCAGCAAATTTTTAGTATCTAATCCTATTTTTTTTATGCTAAACTGAGAATATTTTTTTGTTATACTAATAAGATTATCATTATCATAATATATGAAGTCTTTATATATTTTATATTGTTTTTCTTGTATTTTTAATGAATTAATAAAAGAATTTATAAATTTAGTTAAAATATTAAAAGATATATTTTTGAAAATTAATGGGTTATTTGAGCTTTGGATATAATAAGTGGTATTTTTATATGATAAGTAAGCTTTTTGGTTGGATATATTTACTGAATATGGAGGGAATTTATGTTCAATTAGATAATTCATATTTTTAAAGGATAATATATTTTAAATTAAGAGAGATTGTTAAGAGATTTTTGCAACAAATAAAAAAAAGCCGAATTTTTTAAAAATTCGGCTTTTTTTTATTTCATAGATTTTTGTTAAACATTAAATAGAAGTTGATATTAAGAATGTAGCAGCAAAAGCCACAATAGCATAAAGTTCTGGAAAAACTGCTAACACCATTGTTTTTCCAAAAACGTCATATCCAGCAGCAATACCAGCAATACCATTAGCGCAAACTTCACCTTGTTTAATCGCAGATATTAACCCGGCTAATCCTAATAATATTCCAGCACCTAAAATAGCAGCACCTTGTAACATTGTAATTTCAGGAGTTAAAAATCCTTTTAAAATAAAATAACCAGCAAAACCATACAAACCCTGAGTACCTGGCAAAGCAGAGAGCAACATATAGCTACCAAAAGCTTCTTCATTTTTTTTGAGTGCGCCGATTGTAGCACTTCCACCTTTAACAACACCAATTGCACTGCCACTTCCTGCTAATCCTACCATAAGACCAACACCAATGTACCCTAATACTAATGCTAATGTGTTCATTAGTTATTCTCCTTTCTTTTATTTTTTCAAACTAAAAGGTTTATATTCTTTACCGCCGCCTTGAAATCCAGCATTTTTATAAAATTCTACAAAAGTTAATCTCAATGGATGAACAAAAGCACCAAGAGATGCAAGCATTAAATTTCCTGCATGCCCAACTGTCAAAAATACAATAAAAATGATAGGACCAATTATAGGAATACTTAAAAATTGTCTTCCTAACTGATTTATAACTAATCCGAGTATAGCACTTGAAATTCCCAATGCGAACAATCTTACATATGATAATACATCTCCTACAAATCCTGTAATATTATAAAGGTCCCATAATCCTTTACCAATTTGAATAAAAATATTTTTTCCTGGATCATTGAATAATAAAATTAATCCTACTCCTACCCAAATTGTTATATTAGCTATAGGTTTCATAAAACCTAAAGAAATACCGAGAATGCTTATGACCATAATGATCCAGCCAATTGTTGAAATAGAATATTTAAATCCATATTGAATAGTTAAATTGATTACTTTTATAACCATACCAAATAGAATTTGAATAACACCAAGAATTAGCGAAATGTTAAAAAGTTGATTTTGGTCCGGTATTAAAATATATTGTTTTAGAGATTCGATATTTACTAATTGATAACCGAATACAGTGCCAACTAATGTTCCGATTATAATAGTGGATAATCCTAAAATTTGAGCCAGAGTTAATACAGGTTTGAGATTAGGCTTTGCTTTAGTTTTAAAATAAGTTGTTGCTAAAAGAAGAATTATACCATATCCAGCATCACCAATACAGAATCCAAAAAATAGTGTAAAAAAAGGTGCAAAAAAAGGTGTTAAATCCAATTCCATATAAGATGGTAGAGAAAACATTTTTGCTATTGGTTCAAATAATTTTGCGAATTTATTATTTTTTAATAAAATAGGTACTTTATCATCTTTTTGAGGATCTTCTTCAAGATAAACTACAGCAAAATCATTTAAAAATTTTATCAAATTTTCTTTTTTTTCTTCTGGAACCCAGCCCTGTAAAACCATTACTTTCTCATCAGCTTCTTTTTCAGTATTTAAAACAGCTATGTTAAAGTCAAGTTTTTCAATTAATTCATTTTTGTTTTTTTCCAACAAAGAGATATATTTTTCTGCGTATTCCTGAAATTGTTTATTAATTAATTCTATTTCTTCTTCTAAATGTTGTTTTTCTTGTTCAAGTTCTGATAATGGCCTTTCAGGAAATTTTATTTCTTCAGCTTGAATATCTAATTTTTCATCTTTTGCACATATTACTGTAAAATAGATAGTATTCCCAACTTGGTTGATGATTTCAATATTGTATTTTTCTTTCCATTCAGGATTGAATTTTTTTTCACTTGTTATAAATAGCTTAAGATAAATATTCTTTTCATGTAATTTTTTAATTACTTCAGGATTGAAATCACCCCATGGTTCTAAGTTTTTTATTTCTTTTTTTAATAGATTTAATTTTTGTTGTAACCGTTCATGCTGTTTTTGTAGTTCTTCTAAATTTTCTAAAACTTGAAATCCATTAGTAATATCAGGTTTTTCTTTTTTTTCAGGATTGAAAGATTTTAAAAATTTTATAGCTTTAGTAAATCTATTTATCTTAAGATTAAGTTCTTTAATCTCAAGATTTGTTTCTTTCTTTTGTTCAATTATATGAACAACTCCCAATTCCTGAAGTTTTGTTAGAAAATCTTGATATTGTTTATGATAAATTAGGAACGTAAATTTTTTCATTGGAGCAATCATTGGCTAACCTCCATTTCCTGATATCTGTTTTTCACAATTTTCTGAGCAGCCTTTGAGAGATTTTCCGCATCCTCTAAGAATCGTTTGATTTTTCTTATAGCATCTTCATATCCTGGAATTTGTACTTTTTCATATAGATTTACTTTTTGTGTAGTTTTTTTCCTTGCATGATCTAAAAGTTGCATTTTTTGTAGGAAAAAATCTCTTTGTATTGCAAGGTTTGCACATTCTTTTAGTATTTCTAATCCATCTAAAATCCATAAAGGACTATTAAAAATACTGAATTTTTTAGTTTCAAAAATAATTTCTTCTAATACAGGTGTTTTTACACCGGCAATTTTTTTTATATTTAGTTTTACATCTTTTATGGATAATAAATTTTCTTCATATTCGTTCCATAGACATGCATATTTTTCGTATTCTGTAAGCTTTTGTTGTAATTTGTTATCTATTTCGTTTGCAGTATCTTTTGCTTTTTTTACTTCAACTCTCAAAGCAGATTCTTTATTTTTTAAAGTTGGTAAAGCTCTGACCCTTATTTTTAGCTGCTTATCCATTTCTTGCAAAGATGTCTTATTATATTGAAATTTAATAGCCATAATAAAATCCTCGTTTGAAATTAATCTTTTGGCCAGTATTTATCAACTAAATCCTGTTTAATACCAACTTCAGCAGGGGAGAAGTATTTTTTAAATAAGGACCAGGCTGTATCTAACATTGCATCAATATCAATATTAACATCTATTGCAAGCAATTTTTCCGAATAATCTTTTGCAAAATTTAGCGATCTTTGATCATAATCTGTAAGATCAAAACCATTTTCAAGTTTTGTTTTAGCATTTGCGGCATCTGCATAAAGTCTAACAGCAGCATTCATAACCTGAGGATGGTCTTCTCTTGTTTTTTTACCAATAACAAGCTGTTTTAATCTTGAAAGACTTCTGAATGGATCTACAATAACTTTTCCAATATCTGTATCTCTTCGTAAGAAAAGCTGACCTTCTGTAATATAACCAGTGTTATCAGGAATAGCATGTGTAATATCTCCACCTGATAATGTTGTAACAGCAATAATAGTGATAGAGCCTCCATCAGGGAACTGAACTGCTTTTTCATAGATTTTAGCAAGGTCACTATATAAAGAGCCTGGCATACTATCCTTTGAAGGAATCTGATCCATTCTATTAGAAACGATACTTAAAGCATCGCAATATAATGTCATATCTGTTAATAAAACAAGTACGTTTTCATTTTTATCTACAGCAAAATATTCAGCGGCAGTTAAAGCCATGTTAGGAACTAATAATCGTTCTACAGGAGGATTTTCTGTTGTATTAACAAAACTAATGATTCTATCTAAAGCGCCTGCATTATCAAATATATTTTTAAAGAAAAGATAATCATCATTAGAAAGTCCCATACCACCTAATATAATTTTATCTGCCTTAGCACGGAGAGCAACCATTGCCATAACCTGATTAAAAGGCTGGTCAGGATCAGCAAAGAAAGGTATTTTTTGCCCTGTAACCAGTGTGTTATTTAAATCAATACCAGCAATACCTGTTGCTATAAGTTCTGAAGGTTGTTTTCTTCTAACAGGATTGACTGAAGGTCCCCCAATTTCTCTTTCTTCACCTTCAATAGCAGGTCCACCATCAATAGGTTCTCCATAAGCATTAAAAAATCTTCCTGCCAGATGATCACTTACTTTAAGTGTTGGTGGTTTTCCTAAAAATACAACTTCTGCATTTGTAGGTATTCCTTCAGTGCCTGAAAAAACCTGTAAAGTTACTAAATCACCTTGTATTTTAACAACTTGAGCTAATCGTCCATGAATAATAGCCATTTCTTCATAACTAATACCTTCGGCATGTATGGAACAAGTTGCTTTTGTTATTTGGCTTACTTTTGTGAATATTTTTTGGAAAGCTTTAGTTTGCATTGGAAATCCTCCTTTCTGCTAAGACCTGATTCAGCTCGGATTCGAACTGGAGGAATTTTTCAGATTGAAATTCTGAATAATTCATTTGCTTTAAAATATTAATCACTTTTTTGAAATAAGGAATAACCTCTTCGAATGAGTTAAATTTAAAATCACTTCTACAAATATTTAATACTTTTTCTAACATATATTTTTGACGAGCTAATGAAGTTGATTGATCTATTTTATCAAATCCATCTTGTTGCAATATAACAAAGTCTATAATTTCTGATTTCCAATATCTTATATGATATTCCAGAGGAACACCATCGTCTCCAAGAATATTGATTTGTTCATAAGCTTCTTTACCTCGCAGCAATATATCTTTTGCTTCAAAAACATTTGATACCCATCCAGGAGATATATGAGTATTAAGATAATCCTGAACTTCAGGATATTCAAGATATTTTGAATAACTTTCGATAGGGTCTATAGCAGGATATCTTTTACTATCAGCTCTTTTTTGAGATAAAGCATAGAAACATCTTGCTGCTTTTTTAGTAGATTCTGTAACAGGTTCTTTTAAATTACCACCAGCAGGAGAAACAGTACCGATAAAAGTTATAGAACCTGTTTTTCCGTTTTTAAGATATACAAAACCAGCTCTTGCATAAAAATTTGATATAATTGCGGAAAGGTCCATTGGAAATGCATCTGGGCCAGGTAATTCTTCCATTCTGTTTGACATTTCACGGAGTGCCTGTGCCCATCTTGAAGTTGAATCTGCCAGAAGTAATACTTTAAGCCCCATTTGTCTATAATATTCTCCGATTGTCATAGCAGTATAAACAGATGCTTCACGAGCAGCAACTGGCATATTTGATGTATTTGCAATTATAATAGTTCTTTCGATTAATTTTCTTCCTGTACGAGGGTCTTCTAATTCTGGGAATTCTGCAAAAAGTTCAACAACTTCATTTGCACGTTCACCACATGCTGCCATAATGATTAAATCAGCATCAGCATGTTTTGCAAGGCTATGTTGTAATACTGTTTTACCACATCCAAATGGTCCTGGAATAAATCCTGTTCCACCTTCTACAATTGGATTTAGAGTATCAATAGTTCTTATTCCAGTTTCCATAATTTTGAAAGGTCTTGGTTTTTCACTATATTCTTTTATAGGAAGTTTTACAGGCCAATTTTGTTTCATTGTAACACTAATTTCTTTGCCTTTATCATTAACAATTACAGCTACTTCATCATCAACAGTAAAATCACCTTCAGAAGCTATCTTTTTTACTGTGAATCTTCCTTTTAATTTAAATGGAACCATAATTTTATGAGGAATCCAGTTTTCCTGAACTTCACCAATCCAACAACCAGCTTCTACTACATCTCCTTCTTTCACAAGAGGCTTAAAATGCCATTTTTTATCACTGTCTAATGGGTCAGTATATTCACCACGTTGTAGAAATATATGTTTCATTTTTTCGAGATCATTTTGCAGACCATCGTAGTTTTTAGATAGCATTCCTGGGCCTAATGTTACTTCAAGCATTTTTCCTGCAAATTCTACAGGATCACCAACTTTCAGTCCTCTGGTGCTTTCAAAAACCTGCACATAGGCTTTTGTGCCCATTATTTTAATAACTTCTGCCATTAATTTTACGCCATTTAAATCAATAAAACAAATTTCGTTTTGAGATACAGGCCCATTAACTTCTACCATAACTAAGTTTGCAATAATGCCTATTACTCTTCCTTTTGTTATCATTATTTACTTCCTCCAGTTAAAATAAACTCTTCTGGAAAAGAGAAGTTGCTTTCCAGATCTTTTAATATTTTATTAAACATTTCTAATCCTATATTTTTATCTAATTTCAGCCATCTTTCAGCTATTTTTAATTTTAGGAAAAATCCTAAGACAGCCTCTATTGTAAAATAATTAAATGTATTTAATTCATCAATATAATTCCATCTCAGATTATCAATTGATTTTTCTCTATCAGTTAAATTTTTATTTTCAAATGCATTGAATACTGCTTCAAGATATGATAAATTTTTTGATAGACCAAAATCACTGGCATTACTTTTTTTTAGCATTTGAGCTACAAAATTATCACCTATTATTTCTTTAGTTATTTCTAAATTATATTTTCTGCAATTTAGAGCAGTAAGAATATTTCTTATATTTAAGTCAAATTCAAACCAATTTCTGATGAATTCATTTTTATCCTGGATAATATATTCGTAAAAGAGATAATTCAATTGATTTTCCCAGCTTAGTTCACTGATAATGGGAGTTCCGTTTTTATATGCTTCAATAAATTCTATCATATAGGGGTATAGATCGTCGGGATGTTTGATATTTTCTTCAATTAGAGTTTCAGGCAGATTACCTCGTTCATCAAATTTTTTATTTTTCCCCAGAAGTTTGTTAATAAGATTGTAGTTATCAATTGGATAAAATAATTTTTTGACTAATTCATAATCTTCAGGGGCTAATTGCTCAAATGCTTCTTCTTTAAATTTTAAAGAAGATATGGAGAGCTTGCGCTCATCCATTATAATTTCGGGCAAGCCAGTTACTAAATAATAATACTGGCGAGCCATAATTATTCTCCTCCGTATAATATCTGAATGGTTCGTGGTCTGAGATATTCTTTAAAGAAATTTTCGAAATCTTCATCGGTAAAGCTGATTTTGTATGTCCCATCTTTAGGACCAATTTGAAATCCGCCGGTTAAATTTTCATCGAAATGGACTTCTAATCCAGAACGAATAAGTTTTATTCCATTAGAAAGAAAATATTTTCCGAGTTCTTCTTCATGTTTTTTAGGTAATAATAGAGTTAAATCAACTCTTTCATGTTCTTTTGGATTCCAGTTTTTAATAGCTATTTCAATAATTTTTTTGATAAATTCCACATCATTAAATGCTTCTTGTATAGGAGGTTCTACAATTTTAGCAGTAATGAGATTAACAATCTGCTGCTTTATAGCGCTGATTGCCTGATTTGCAGCAAGCTTTACTTCGGATTGCACATTTTTTCTGATTTCTTCTGATCTTTTTTCGGCTTGAGCAATGATATTATTTGCTTCCTTTTGGGCATTCTTTATAATTTCTGATGCCTCTTTTTTTGCTTTTTGGATGATTTGCTCAGCATCTTGATTTGCTTTTTCAATACCTTCCTGGTAAAGCTTTTCTGTTAATTCTTGCAATTTTCCTTCCATATTTTCCTCCATTTATTTGTTTAATCATAAAATTATTTTAATTAAGATTTAGAATTTTGTCAATAAAAACTTTTTCTTTTTTTAAAAAATTGTGAAATAAAAAACAAAAATTGTTTGAAATAAAAAATGTTATTTTTTTTATTCATAAGGTAGATATTAATATAATACTCCATCTTTTAACAAATGTTATTAATTTTTTGCATTTTGTGTTTGTTTTTACAAACATAAGGACTACCCATTTATAAATTAATATACTAAAAAAAAATATATTGTCAATTTTTTTATTTATTGCTATTTTTTAAAAAAATTATTATAACATATTTCATGAGAAATTATTTGAGACTTATAAAGTATGTATTAAAATATTATTATTATTTACTCCCTGGTATATTTTTTATGATTGGTTATGCATTATTTAGTTCTATTAGTATTTCCATTATAGTTCCATTAATGGATGATGTTTTTAATAGAAGTGCTAATAATATTGTTAAATACCATCATTTATCTGAATTTTTATTTCAAATTAAAATTTTATTTTTTAAAATTTTTAATAATATAAATCAATTCTTTTTTATAGAGAGTTATAAAGTTTTTGTTTCTGATATAAGAAAATTATTTAGATATACAGATCCTGAGGTTTTATTAATAGCAATTAGTGTTTTTATGTTATCAGCTATATTATTGAAGAATATATTTTTCTATCTTAATAGGATAATGTTTATCAATATTGAAGGATTAACAGCAAAATCTATAAGAGATTCTTTATTTAAGAAATTTTTGACAGGTTCATTATCATTTTTTCATAATGTTAAATCTGGCGATATATTAGTTAGAATAATAGATGATGCGCAAATTATTAATAAAATGATGATTTCTATTGGAATGAAAATTATAAGAGATATTTTAACAATATGTGGATTTCTTATTATAGCATTATCATTAAATTCTTCTTTATTTTTTAAAGTAATTTTAGTAATTCCGATATTAGGAATAGTATTATCCTACATCGGGAAAAAATTAAAAAAATATAGTAAAAGAATCAGGATACAATTTGCAACGATGTTTTCTAAGATAGAAGAGATTATATGGGGTATAAAAATTGTTAAAGCTTTTGCTAAAGAACATATTGAATATAAACGATTTAGAAATATAACTTTACAATATTTTCGAAGTTGGAGAAAGTTAAATTTTTATGATTCTTTGAATAAACCATTTTCAGAAATATCCAGTATTATTATGGGATTAGTTGTATTGTGGCTGGGAGGAAGAGAAGTATTAGACCCTAATAATACTTTTTCTTTTGGAGAATTTATGGGATTTTTAGGAGCTATATTTTCAATGCTTGATCCAATGAAACAAATCACTAAGGGTTATAATGAAATAAAGAAAGCACGAGTTTCTCTTGATAGAATTTTTGAAATATTAGATATTGAAGAAAAAGATGTAGAGCAGTCTGGGAGTTTAGAAATAAAAGATTTTACTGATAAAATAGAATTTAAAAATGTTTTTTTTGCTTATAATAATAATGATTATATTTTAAGAAATATTAATTTTACTATTAATAAAGGAGAAAAAGTTGCTATTGTTGGTAAAAGTGGTAGTGGTAAAACATCTTTGATTTATCTTCTATTGAAATTTTTTAAACCTACAAAAGGGAAAATTGTTTTAGATGGACATGATATAAGTGATTTTAATACTTCGCAGTACAGAAGATTATTTGGATATGTTCCTCAGGATTTGATTATATTTAATTCTACTATAAGAGAAAATATAGCATATAGTATTTCGGATATAGAACCTATAGATGAAGAAAAGCTAAAAAAAGCAGCTGTTATGTCACATTCTTATGAGTTTATAAAGGAGTTAGAGAATGGATTTGAAACAATTATCAAGGAATATGGAAATAATTTTTCTGGTGGTCAAAAGCAAAGATTATCAATAGCAAGAGCAATATATAATAATCCGCAAATATTGATTTTTGATGAAGCCACCTCTTCTTTAGATACAGAATCTGAAAAAATTGTTCAAGAAGCAATTAATGAAATAATGGAAAATAGAACAGTTATAATAATTGCACATAGATTATCTACTATTCAGAATGCGGATAAAATTATAGTTTTAAAAGATGGAGATATTCTCGATATAGGAACTCATGACGAACTGTTTTCAAGAAATGATTATTATAAGATGCTATTTAATCTTTCTATGAATTGAGTATGAAAGTATTACAAATAATAGCTCAGCCTAAAATTAATACAGGTGGTGCAATGCAGATGTGTCTGCTTGCTAATTATTTATATGATAATAATGTAGATGTGATAGTCGTTTTTCACAAAAACATTAATTATAGTTTGGACTACTATTATAATTTTCTTAATAAAAATATAAAGATTAGATTTTTTGATTTACCAAAGTTCAGCTTATCTAAAAGATCCATAAACAGTATTTTAGATTTAAGGAATTTTATAAAAAAGGAGAATTTTGATATAATTCATATTCATAAAAGTAGGGCATTTACTTTAACCTATATAGCCACATTGGGAGTGGATATTCCCTTGGTAGTTAATAGAGGAGTTATAATTCCACTTGATTTTTTTAATTCGTTAAAATATAAGAGCAGGAAAGTTAAAAAGATTATAGCAGTTTCAGAGGCTGTTAAAAAGAGTATAGTGGAAAGTGCTAATGTAAATCCAGAGAAGATAGAAGTGGTTTATGGTTCCATTGATTTGAAAAGATTTGATTTTTCTATAGAGAGCAATTTTAAAAAGGAATTTGGAATATCTGATGATGAGTTTATATTTGGTTATGTAGGGAATGATTTAAAAAGGAAAGGGCTTGAATATTTACTTTCTGCATTTAACATATTAGAAAATAAATATAATAATATAACATTGGTTTTAGTAGGTGTTTCAGAAAATTCTAAAGTTGTTCTGGAGTATGAAGAACTATTAAAGAATAGAAAAGTGATATGTACTGGTTATAGGATTGATATTCCACGGATTATGAAATCTTTTGATGCATTTGTTTTTGCTGGAATTTCTGATGAAGGATTAACCGGTGTGATAAGAGAAGCAGCAGCCATGAAGATACCAGTGATTACTACAGATGTTGCAGGAAATGAAGAGTTTATCCAGAATGAAAAAAATGGGATAGTTGTTCCTAAAAAAGATGTTAAATCTCTTGTAGCTGCTATGGAAAAGATATATCTTAATTATGATTATTATAAAAATTTGGCTGAAAATGCTTATAAATTTGTTATGGAGAATATGAATAATGATGTTAGGGGGGAGAAAATTTTGAAAATATATTATGATGTTATTTCCAGCAAAGGTGTATAAATAGGGCCTTTTTTTGTTAGTTCACTTTTATATAAAGTAATTTTGTTAGTATTTTCTATAATTTCTTTAAAAGGGTTATTTTTCAAAAAAGTAAAAAGTGTATTAATATTTATATTTGACTTAATTCTCCCTAATGTTAAATGAGGTTTAAAAGGCCTATTTTCTAATTTTAGATTTAATTTTTGTGACAATTCTTCTAATTTATTGAAATAAAATAAAAGATTTTTATTAATATCATTTATACCAAGCCATATTATTCTTGGGTTTTTATAATTTGGGAAAACTCCGCTCCCTTTTATAGAATATTGAATTGAGAAGTTTTGAAAGATTTCAGGCAATATGGATTTTACAGTTTCGATTTTATCAAAATTTATTTCACCCCAAAATTTTAGAGTAAGATGAATATTGTCATCTTCTACCCATTTAACATTCACATTGATTTTTTCTAATTTATTTTTGTATTCGATTATAGTTTTTTTATTTTTGTCAGAAAAATTTACTGCAAGAAAAGTTCTAATCATTTCCATAGATAAAATCATCTCCTTTTATTGTTTTTAATAATTTAAATATTGAGTTATAAGCACTTCTTTGCCTTATCATGTCTCTATTTATACCTCCAAATATTTTTTCTGTTTTAAAGTTTTCTTTATTTCCATAAGCAATATAGACAGTACCTACTGGTTTTTCAGGTGTTCCTCCTGTGGGGCCGGCTATTCCTGAGATTGCTATTCCATAATCTGCATTTGTTATATTTAATAAGCCTTTTAGCATTTCTCCTACAGTTTGCGCACTTACAGCACCAAATTTTTTTAAAGTATCAGGATTAACGTTTAAAATTTTTTGTTTTAATTCATTTGAATATGATATTATACCCCCTTTGAAAAAATCTGATGCTCCGGGAATATCAGTTATAATTTTTGATAAAAAACCACCGGTACAGGATTCTGCAGTTGCCAGAGTATAATTTTCTTTTATTAATATTTCTTTTAATATCTCCGGTAATGTTATTTCTTTATTTATACAGTAGATATATTTTTTAAGAAGTTCTTTAAGTTCTTTTAGGAAGTTTTTTTCAGGTAATTCGTATAAAATAAGATCTACGCCCCAGGTTTCGGGGTAATATCCTATTTGATTTTCTTTTATATTATATTTTAGGATTAATTCTTTGATTAGATCTGCTAATGAAGATTCTCCAATGTTAGAAGTTCTAATGAGAAATTTTTTGTTATTTTTTATAAAAAAATGACGTTTTATATCTTCTAAGACGTAGTTTTTGAACATAATTTTAAATTCTGTTGGTATGCCGGGTAAAGCATATAAAAATTTTTTATCCCCAAACTTACATACAATACCAGGAGCCAGGCCAATTTCATTATTTAAAGTGTCGCAGCTTTCAGGTAATGTTGCATAATTCTCATTTATATATTTTTTAAAAGCTTTATTTTTTTGCTTTAGTTTATGATATAAATTTTTATCATAGATTAATTTTTTATTTAAAAATTTCGATATTCCTATTTTTGTAATGTCATCATTGGTGGGGCCCAAGCCACCAGAAATAATTATAATATCTGATTCTTTAGCGAGGAATTCCAGAGTTCTGTGTATTTTATTTACTTCATCATTTATTGTAATAATATTTGAAATGTTAATATTGGTATCTTTTAGGATATTTATAACAAAACTTGCATTTAAATCAATCACTTTTCCATTTAATAATTCAGTACCTATTAATAAAATTGAGCATTTAATGTACTTCATATTTTTATTATAATTTTTTTTTTTTGACAATCAAGTTTAAATTTAAAAAAAAAACTTGAAAATAGTATTAAAATTATTATATTTAATTGATTGAGCTACTTAAATAAAATGAGAATGGATGCTTCATTAAATGAGAATGAGAAAGAGAATTTTATTTTTTT
>Ga0164318_10001155_pt1 | contig 22905 bp, 18 predicted proteins | sample GuaBasSedimGuay9_FD_113734 | JGI IMG/M metagenome (GOLD analysis project Ga0164318, IMG submission 113734) | Subseafloor sediment microbial communities from Guaymas Basin, Gulf of California, Mexico - Guay9, Core 4571-4, 0-3 cm | ecosystem: Environmental > Aquatic > Marine > Hydrothermal vents... | reverse complement strand
TCCCACTTCACCAAGTACTCCCACCTCCCATCTTCAAAGGTGAAGTGGTACTTTTCCATACCGTACATACTTCTTGTCCAGTTGTCTAACTTGTTCTCATCAAACTCCCCAATCCAACCGCTGACCCTTACCGTCCCATCACTGTAGTGTTTTTCAAAACATATCCTGACGTGATCTGCCCCCTCGGCACTTCCCGTTATATGGGTATATCCCCGATGTACAGTATCGTCTAATTCCTCCTCTACCTCGACTGTGTAAGTTACATCATCGTCTATCGTTATACGGACAGAGGAGTCCGTCGGATTCTCCTCCCCCGGAAGTGCCTTGTAGTTGTAGCCAAATCCCAGGTCAGGACAGTAATCAACGGCGTAGTCGGATGAATATGATTTTCTAGCCTCCGCGTAGAAGTCAACGAAGGAGGGAGTCCCGAGATACTCAATGGGGAAGGCGATGTGAAGAGTATTAGTACCGTTCCCCGTTGAGTTGAAGTAATAGGCGTGGTTATCCTTCACCCTCATAAGAAACGTGTTATAGCCGTTGTAGACATATTGTGGGGCGTATGCCACACATATAAAGTCTGCCATCTGATCACCGTCAACGTCTATATAGAGTCTGTACTCCGAGAAGGGATAGCTATCAGTGTCAGGATTCAAAATAACCACCGCTCCGGGACCAAATGTGACTTCAAAGTGCATCTGGCCATCCTCCACCCATCTCTCAACCCTTGTGATGTCTATAAAGTGTCCGAAAATCACTGATGTTGCCTCCTTGACGGAAAAAACATCCCCAGAGGCATCCGTGAATACCGTTCTGTCATCCTGATTCATATCTCCCATCGCAACTGGGGTAATAACTAATAGTAAAACAATTAAGAAGATATAACTTGGAGGGGGGATCGCAAATATACGTTTAACACCCTCTCTACCCACAATACCATTCCTATTCTCAGTCATATTCATCCCTACCCCTCTTATATTAACACGTACTTATCATCACCTCCAATACCTTACTCACCCCTTTATCTGGCAAAGTTATATGCCAATTGCGTTTAACCCTCACCCCCCACCTTCCCCTACACACCATCCTACTCAGTGCCTGCAAAGCACCGTTAAAGAAGGTATGATTTCAACAGTATATGGAGTTTTCTGTTGTGAGGGTGAGGATGTCAACTTAACCACCTCCCTATTTCAGGAGACTGCAGTGGATGCTACACCCTTAAAATTGTTCCTTAATCTGGCATCCTCTGACCATATGCGTAAATTATGAAGTGGTTCTAAAATGTTTCCGGTCAGGGAATATGGGCGGTGCCAACAAACGCCTTCTCAGGAATAAAATAATTAAACATACCCCCAGAACCCTCTCGTCAGGAGCCGGAAAAGATGTTAAGTCTTCGAGCTCTGGCGGGTATTCACCTTTTTATCTCACAGCAGCGCATCATTTCCTCTCCAAGTTCAAATGCCCGAAGGTTGACATCGACGTAGTTCCTCTTCACTCTCTTCTTCAGGGTCTCTATCAGGGTCTCCCTTTTGATTGGGAGAAGCCCGCACGCACTTAAGGCGCCCAGCATGACAACGTTCTGGGTTAGGGCATTTCCCGCCTTGAGGGCAAGCTCCCTTGAGGAGAGCGTAATTACGTTAGGTATCCTGCTCTTTATCTCCTCTACAACCTCCTCCACCGAGGGGTACTCCTGCAATCCCGCTGTCACCGTGAAGGGCACTACCCTGTCTGTACTCATGATCACAACGGTCTTCTTAGAGAGCCTCCCCCGAGCACGATAGACCTCCACTGGTTCGAAGCCGAGAAGTACGTCCACATCGTCGGAAAAAGAGAGGGGGGAGTGGACCTCCTCCCCTATCCTTATGACGGTGGAAACCACCCCACCCCTCTGAGCCATTCCGTGAATCTCAGACATAAGGACGTGCAAGCCGTCTTCAATGGCAGCGTTACCTATTATGCCGGCGACGAAAAGGGCCCCCTGACCGCCAACGCCCACTATCTCAACGGTAGTGGCCTTCATTCTTCCACCTCCTTAACCGGTTTGATTGCTCCAAAGGGACAGACCTGCTCACATGCACCGCAGCCGGCACAGAGTGCAGGGTCTATGTGTGGATAGTTCTCCTCATCCACCCAGAAGGCGGGGCAGGCGAAAGCCTTCGTGCAGATGCCGCAGCGGGTGCACTTCTCCTGCTCGACCTGCCAGAGGGGGACCTTCCTGCCGGTGCGGCGGTATTCCCTCAAGATGAGCAGAGCACATGGATATCGGGTTATCACAACTGCCACACCGTTCTCCTTAGAGTACTCAATCGCCTCTTTGATGACCTCTGTAGTCTCATCCAGCTTCAAGGGGTTTACCACTTTGACAAAGCCCACTCCTAGGGCCTTCACCACCTTTTCAATGGAGACCACTGGAGCGTGTTCCCCCATACCGTCCACGGGGAGACCCGGGTGGGGTTGATGGCCAGTCATAGCAGTTGTAGCATTGTCCATGATGACGAGAACAAACCTGTGGCGATTATGAATGGCATTGATCAACCCAGGGATCCCTGTATGGAAGAATGTGGAATCTCCTATGAAAGATATTATTGGGCCTGAGTCCTCCCCGAGAGCCCTGTAGAAGCCCCCAGGGGTGCCTGTGGAGGAGCCCATGCAGAATAGAAGGTCCCCTAACTGGTAGGGGGGCTGTATTCCAAGGGTGTAACAGCCAATGTCTGTGGGGAAGACACCCTTACCACCAGTAGCCTTCTTGACGGCATAATAGGTTCCCCTATGAGGACAACCGGGGCAGAGGGCTGGTGGGCGTGTTGGCAGGGGAATCTCCTTCCAATCTATCCTCTCCAGACTCACCTCCTCACCAAGGGCCGCCGCTATCCCTGAGTATACTATATCGGGATTAAACTCAAGTGCGCGCGGGAAGTAGCCGTCCCTCTTCCCTAGGATTGGGACAGTGAGTTCCATTTCCTTGGCGAGGGCTTTGATGTCCGTCTCAAGGACCGGTTCAAGCTCCTCAACTACGATAACAGTGTCTTTGTCCTTCATGAAGTCATATATCGTGCTGACGGGAAGAGGGTAGGTGAAGGTGAGTTTGAGGACGGAGATACAGGTGCCGAAGGTGCTCTTCTGAAGGGCCTCCCTCACGTAATTGTAAGAGACCCCAGAGGTTATGATTCCCACTCTTCTCTCCCCATCTCCGAACACCTCCACCCGATTGAAGGGGCACCGCTCTGCCTCCGCCTGAAGGGCCTCCATCTTCTTCAGAAGCTCGGCATGGCGTACTCTTGCGTTAGCGGGCACGACCACAAACCTTGAGATATCCCTCTCCCATTTCGGCTTTCTTCTCTCCCTCCTTATCGGACCCAGAGCAACGTCCCCCCGGGCGTGGTTGAGCCTCGTTGTGGTCCGGTAGAGGACAGGTATCTCGTATTTCTCTGAGATGTCATAGGCGTAGAGAAGAAGGTCCTTAGCTTCCTGCGGGAGGGAGGGCTCCACCATGGGGGCCCCCGAGAGGCGTGCGTAATAGCGGTTGTCCTGCTCGTTCTGTGAAGAGTGGGCGTGGGGGTCGTCCGCCGTTACCACCACCAGGCCCCCCCTCACTCCTGTGTAGACCACTGTCATGAAGGGGTCCGAAGCCACGTTCAAGCCCACATGCTTCATGAAGGTAAGGCTTCTCACCCCAGCCGTAGCAGCGGCACCAGCCACCTCCATAGCCACTTTCTCGTTCGTGGAGAACTCAAAATAGATCCCCGCCCTCTTCGCGACCCTGTGAAGGGTGTTGCCTATCTCGGAGGAGGGCGTCCCGGGGTATGTGGCTGCAACCTGAACCCCTGCTTCTATCGCCCCCCTTGCTATGGCCTCGTTGCCTAGAAGGAGAAGTCTCCTGCCAGGCTCGTCCATGGTGATATCCTCACTCATTCAATTCCTCCAGTTTTGCGGTCATCTCTTCTTTGAGCAGAAGCTCCTTCCAGCGTCTTTCAATATCCCTCTCCAGCTCCTTCATGTCCTCATCAGTTAAATGCCTGAACCTTCCCTGGAGCATGAGGTACTCCTTCAAGGGGGTCTTCTTGGGCTTCATAGTTACGCGGTAGATGCCTTCTTCCACCTCGTAGAGGGGGAAGGCACGTGAGGTGACTGCTAGCTTTGCCAGTTTCGGAGTGTACTGCGGGGGTGATTTCCATCCCGTAGGGCAGGGGGAGTAGATATGAAGGAACCTGAAGCCACTTATCTCTTTGGCCTTCTTCATCTTCTTCACGAAGTCCTCCGGGTAGCCTATGGAGAGCGTGGCGGCGTAGGGGACCTTATGAGCGGCCACAATGTCTACCATCGGCTTCTTGGGTCTCCTCTCCCAGAACTTGGTCTTACCCACCGGAGTGGTCGTCGTCCACGCCCCCAAAGGCGTCGCCCCGGAGCGCTGGATCCCCGTGTTCATGTAGGCCTCGTTGTCGTACATAACGTATATCACATCCTCGTTCCGCTCTGCTGCTGCGGAGAGGGCCTGCATTCCAATGTCTGCTGTGCCGCCGTCTCCAGCCCACCCCATAACGGTCACCTCCTCCTCCCCCAGGGCTCGAAGTGCCGCCTTTATACCGGATATAGACGCCCCTGTGGTCTCAAAAGCGGTATAGAGGAGCGGGACCCTCATGCAGTTGTTGGGCCAGACCCCCGGCATCACCGCCCAGCAACATGCTGGAATTGACACTATGGTCTTCTCTCCCAGGGCTTTGAGGGCATATCTCATGGCTATTGTGGCTCCGCAACCCTGGCAACCCGTATGCCCCGGGGACATCAGTTCGATCTCAGGAATGGTCAGCTTCACCATTTATATCTCCTCCTCTGGCATGTTCTCCCTTCTTAAGCCAAACCACCGGAACTCCTCATCCAATCCTTCATCTTTCACCTTCAGGAGGTCATTGAATATGGCCCTTATATGTCTTGGTTTCACATCCCTGCCACCTAAGCCGATGATATAGTTCTTTGTGGGTGGACGATTTCGATGGTTGTAGAGGGCGGAGTTGACCTCATTGAAAAAGGCCCCGCCCCGGCCGAACCCGTATGCCCTGTCCATGACGCCTATAGCAGCCGCCCCATCAGCGACCTTCCTGACGTCCTCCCCCGGGAAGGGCCTGAAGACTCTGATCCTAGCTACACCTACCTTCTTTCCTTCGGCTCTCATCCAGTCCACGACTTCCTTTGCAGTGGACATCATGGTCCCTGCACCGAAGAGGACCACGTCAGCATCCTCGCACCTGTAGCAATCGAGAAGTCCTCTGTAGTCCCTGCCAGTAATCTCGTACCACTCCTCAGCTGCTTCCTTTATGTACTTCTTAGCCTTCTCCATGGCCTCGGCTATCTTGTAGCGGAACTCGTAGTAGTGGTTGGGCATCACAAGTGAACCAAACCCCGCCGGATTATTGACGTCAAGTCTGTAGGGTGGGTCGTAGGGGGGAAGGTAGTTGTCCACAACCTCTTGTTCCACAATATCAACGGGTTCTACAGTATGAGAGAGGTAGAAAGCGTCCTGGGATATCATGGACGGAAGCATGATGTCAGGTCTCTCCGATACCTTATAGGCCATAATCACCGTGTCGAAGATCTCCTGGTTATTCTCCACATAATACTGCATCCAGCCGGTGTCCCTCTGTGAGATGGAATCCAGATGATCCGCCCAAACCGACCATGGGGGCCCTAAGGCTCTGTTCACGTTGACCATGACCACGGGGAGCCTTGCACCCGTGGCCCAGTGCAACATCTCATGCATCAGGAGAAGCCCGTGGGCGGAGGTAGCAGTGAAGGCCCTGGCGCCGGTATTGGAAGCGGCTATCGCGGCGGCCATGGCGGAGTGTTCTGACTCCACCTGGATGTACTCTGCTTTCATAAGTCCGTCAGCGATGAACTCAGCAATGTGTTCAACTATGGTGGTCTGGGGGGTGATCGGGTAGGCGGAGACCACTTGAACCCTTGACCTCATCGCAGAATAAGCGGTCGTCTTATTTCCGGTAAGAAGCATCCTTACCATCGTATCAACCTCACTTCTCCTCCGGGACCATCTCTATGGCCTTCGTAGGGCACTCCTCTGCACAGATTCCGCATCCCTTGCAATGGTCGTAATCTATAACCGGTGCCTCTTTTATGGTCTCCTTGATCCTCTCGCTCTGTGCTGGATAGCTGCTACCGTCTTCGAGTCTGATAGAGACGTCGGGGCAGAATTTCCAGCAGATCATACACCTGATGCACTTCTCGTAATTTATGACCGGCTTGAAGGTCCTCCAGGCACCGGTCTTCACCACAACGGAATTTACGCTTGCTATGGGCGTATGGGGCAATTTGTCATAGGGTATCAAACTTCGCACCTCCTTATGAGAATTCCATAACCACTGTTGATTCGTAGGCATCACGGGCCGCCTGCTGGTTCCTCTCAGGGTTCCTAGGTACCTCGCTCCCTATGGCCTGTACAACGGAGTCCAGTTTTACTATTCCCGATGCTCTGGCAAAGGCCCCTACTAGGGCCGTATTTACTATGGGCTGTACTTTCGTCCCAAGTTGATTGCGTATTGCTATCTCAGTGGCATCAACAACAGCGACCTTTTCCGCGCCAAGTATCTCGTGTATCTCCTCAGCGCTCTTCTCGGTATTTATGAGGACAAGCCCTCCCTTTTTCAGCCCCTGCGTTACATCTACAGCGCTGAGAAGGGCGGTGTCCATGACAATGACGTAATCAGGCTCATCTATTTCCGACTTTATCCGTATAGGCTTCTCATCGATCTTGGTGAAGGCTGTCACGGGGGCTCCGCGTCTTTCAACGCCGAAGAAGGGAAAGGCCTGTACGTCCTTCCCCTCCAGAAAGGCTGCCGCTGCGAGAATCCTTGAGGCAACCACCGCACCTTGGCCGCCTCTGCCATGAAAACGTATCTCCATCATCTTCTGCTCCTCCATCTCATGGGGTTTTTTCTCTCCTCTCCTTGCTACAAAGAAACGCTCGCCCCCTTACAGCACTCCGCCGGGACCTCTCCTGGGGGGCATGGGGTAATAGGATTAAGAAATTTATACATTTCCCAGAAAACTTATCCCAGTAGGTACTCTTTGAGCTTTACCAGCGCGTCGCTGGAACCAGACTGTATGAAAATATCCGTTATGGTCCCTGTCAGTGGTGTGGGAGAGGGGTTTACCTCCACTACAACTCCACCATGCCTTTTGAGTTCATAAGGGAGCTGTGCCGCAGGATAGACACCGGCAGAGGTTCCTATCACAAGTATGACATCGGCCCTTGTGGCCTCAATAAAGGAGCGGCTGAGAACTTCATGGGGTATGGGCTCTCCGAAGAAGACGTAAGGGGGCCTGAAGTACCCGCCGCAGGTACATTTTATGGGGTCTATATCCTCCACGCTCTCAAGCTCCCTGCGAGAGGAGCACTTCATGCAGTAGAGGTACCTTCCCCCGCCGTGGAAGTTAAGAACTCTCCTGCTCCCAGCCATTTCATGGAGGCCATCAACGTTTTGTGTAACCACATAAGAGATGAATCCTGCCCTCTCCAGCTCTGCCAGGGCGTAGTGGGCCTCGTTAGGTCTAGCCTTTAGAATTGTCGTGAGCATGTCCCTCAGCATAATCCAGGCCTTCTCCGGGTCTCTCTTCAGAACCTCTATATGGCCGTACTCCTCCGGGTCATACCTTTCCCATAGGCCTCCGGGGCCTCTGAAAGGCGGTATTCCGGAGTCTATGGAGATTCCAGCGCCCGTGAGGACGAGTGCAGGGCCCCTTCTTCTTATAATCTCGGCGGCCTCCCCTATCCTCTCCTGAAGTACACTGCTATCGTCTTCCATGATGGTATGCTATGCTTCTATCCCTTAAGAAGGTTGCAGTTTTTAAAATCCCCTGGGGAACCCATGGGTCAAGGTTTTTATAGCGGTTTCTATATCTTTTTTCTTTGTTTAGGAAGGATGTAGCATGCAGGAGAGCGATATCGGGGGACTGCTATTGAATATCATGGAATATCTACCCTTTCCTGTATCCCTTCACAGCACGGATTTCAGGATTCTCTATGCGAACAAGAGGTTCAAGGAGCTCTTTGGAGAGAACGTAGTGGGCAGAAAGTGTTATGAGGTCATCCACAGAACCTCTGAGCCCATACCAGAGTGTCCCCACGTAAGATCCATATCCAGCGGAGATTCCGTTCAGGAGGTCATGTATGAAAAAGAATACGGCATGTACATGGAAGTGATTACCGTACCCATATCGGGAAAGGATGGAAGACCCTCTGGCACTCTCCATATAATTCTTGATATGACTGACGGGAAAGTAGCAGAGATTGAGCTGAGCCGTGAAAGGAACCTTCTGAAGAGCATACTGGAGGTCGTAGGCGCCTTGGTTGTTGTTCTCGATCGGGAGGGTAGAATAACCCTCTTCAATAGGGCGTGTGAAGAGCTTACTGGATACAAGGGGAGTGAAGTTAGAGGGAAATCCCTCTTCGAGCTTCTCATACCCGAAGATGAGAGGGAAGGCGTAAGGAGGGTCTTCTCCAACCTTCAAGAAGCCTCTCTTCCAAGCGAGTATGAAAATCACTGGGTGACAAAGTCCGGAGAGAGAAGACTGATAAGCTGGAGAAACACCTTCATTGCTGATGAGGAGGGGAAAGTAACGTATATCATCGGCACCGGTATTGATGTGACCGATCAGCGAAAGAACGAGAAGGCCATAGAGAGGGAGCTTCTCAAAAGAAGAGCCATTAATGAAATCACCCTCTATCTGCTATCTGCCGAATCCACGAAAGGGATGTACAACACTTTGCTGCAGCACCTCAGATCCCTCCTTACGGGAGACCTCGTCTTCATCACAGCATCTGGAGAGGATGAAAAGGAACTTAAGGTCGTAGCCATCTCAGGTCCCGAAGAAGATGCCCAGAAGGTCGACGGGATAGGCATGAGCCTTTCAGACTGCTACCATTTAAGAGGTCTTCTGATGGGCCAGACTGCATTGGTGGAGGATATTAATAATCTTCAATGCCGCAGCAACCTCCTTTCCATCATCAAGAGTCTGGGCTACAGAAGCATGTTGGCCGCGCCACTTTTGGCAGAGGGGAAGCTTTTAGGTGCCATATTCCTCCTTTCGAAAAAGGATTCAGCAGGCCTTCAAAAGAATATAGCAATTCTACCCGACTTGCTTCCATCAGCTTCCATGGCTCTGAGACATCAAAGACTGCTGGAGAGCGTCGAAAGGATGAACAACGAGCTGCAGGCAGCGTATGGCTCGCTTAAAGTTATTACAAAGACCCTAAGGCATGACATTCTAAATCAGACTACCGTTCTTAGAGGGTATCTGGACCTGTATATGTCCAAAGGCAATCCCAATTATCTTGACAAGATGAAGACCACCATGGAAAGGATAGAGAGTCTTATAGAAGAGATGAGGAGCCTTGAATCTCTGGCAGGGAAAGGAGAAGGACTGAAACATATTACCATCTCAGAGGTTCTGAAGGAGATTCGGGGGATGTATAGCGTGGAGATATCCCTTGACGGTGATGCCACGGTGATGGCGGACGAGGGCATAATTTCGCTCTTTCAGAACCTTGTTCACAACTCCATAATCCATGGCAGTGCGAGGAGGGTTGACGTGATCGTAAGGCCCGGCGATAATGGCATGTACAAAATAACAGTCCGCGACGATGGCAAGGGGATTCCATCGGAGATCAAGGAAAGAATCTTTGAAGAAGGATTCTCCTACGGGAAGAGGGGTGGGACAGGGCTCGGCCTCTATCTTGCCAAAAAGGCAGTAGAGAGATATGGAGGAAGGATCGAACTTGTAGAGGGGACCAATGGGGGTGCGACATTCAGGATAGAACTTAAGGGGGCAGAAGGGGGTTATCAGCACTCATAGGGCCAATCACCGCTTTCAGCTCATCTGACCCTCTTTTCATCATCTAACCCCTCTTGAGATTGCCACCCTTCTTTAGAACCTTCTCCTCACGTATTCAACAGCGGAGCGGAAGATTGCCGCCCCGTCACCTTCCTCTGTCGGAAGCCCCTCCCGGGGCCACGTTGTGTGATTGTACCTGAAGTATACCCTCTCCGGATGGGGCATCATACCAAAAACATTCCCTGTGGGGTTCATTATCCCTGCAATGCTGAGCACCGAACCGTTGGGGTTCCAGGGATATCCCGCATAGCTCCCCTCCTTGTTCACATAGCGAAAGACCACCTGCTCGTTCTGGAGCATCTCGTCAAGGATGGACTCACTCTCCACAACGAACTTGCCCTCGGCGTGGGCCACAGGTATCTGGAGAATCTCCCCAGGGGGTATCAGGTGCGTGAAAGCACTCTTTCCCCCCCCAGCGTGCTTGACCAGAGTGGGGCGGCATTCAAATACCCCGGAATCGTTAGTGATGAGGGCTGCCTGCGGATGCTCGGTCATTATATCTCCTATCCCAGGGAGGAGGCCCAGTTCCACAAGTATCTGAAAGCCATTACACACCCCCCCGATAAGCCTCCCCTCCTCAACGAACCTCCTGAGCTCGTTTCCGAGTGAAGCTTTCAGCCTCGCTGCGAAGATAGCTCCCGCCCTTATGTAGTCTCCGGCGGAGAAGCCCCCCGGAATCATTATAATATGGTAGTCCTCCAGGCTCCTCCTCTCCTCGGGCCTCGATACCTTCCCTTCAAGTTGCTTTATGTGAACCAGCTCGGGGGTGGCTCCCGCCCTCAAAAAGCTTTCATACATTTCCTGCTCGCAGTTGGTACCCTCCATTCTAAGTATTCCCACGTAGACCTCCTCTGCCTTCACTCTCCCACCCCCACGAGTCGGTATATTGAGCTGTGCCACCTCTGCCAAGCCTCTTCCAGTGGAACCCTCATAAGCTCCCTCCCACCCCGGGTAAAGAGAAGCTCCTCACCTCCCACTCTTCCTATCCTCATGAACGGGACGCCATGTTTTGTGAGAAGTTCTTCCAGCCCCTCGGTCCCCTCCGGCTGAACCTCAAGGAGCCAGCGTGTGTTGGACTCGGAGAAGAGAATAACATCATCCCTCCCCCCCTCAATAACAGAGAGGTCAAGCTGAACTCCTACGCCTCCTCCAAAGGCCATTTCAGCAGCGGCGGCGGCAAGCCCTCCTTCCGATAGGTCGTGGACCGCCCTTAAGAGTTCAAGGCGGTTGAGTTCCAGCAGGGCCTCCGTTGATCTTCTCAGGAGATCCGTGTCCACTTGGGGAACCACTCCCCCCTCCCAACCTAGGATCCTGTAATATAAGGAGCCCCCCATCTCCTGATGGGTTCTGCCCACCAAGTAAATGAGGTTTCCCTCCTCCTTGAAGTCCGCTGTGGTAGCCCGTCGCACATCCTCCACGATGCCGACGGCAAAGATTGTAGGTGTGGGAGGCACGGCCCCGACCTCGGATTCGTTGTAGAGGGAAACATTACCCGAGACAAAGGGTATCCCCAAGGCCCTTGCTACGTGGGCAAGACCTCTAGCCGCCTCACGAAGGTCCCCCAGCCTTTCGGGCTTCTCAGGGTTTCCGAAGTTAAGACAGTCGTTAAAAGAGTGGGGCCTTGCGCCCACGGACACAAGGTTCCTAACGGCCTCGTCCACCGCTGAGGCCGCTCCCCAGTAGGGGTCCCTCTCGCAGAGGTAGGGGTTCACGTCCGTGGTAAGTGCCAGCCCCCTATAGGAGTCCTCAAGGGGCTTCAGGACTGAGGCGTCCCCGTGGGTAACCCTCACCACATCCCCCTGAAGGGGTTTTAATATCGTCCTTCCCCTAACCTCATGGTCGTACTGCCTCACGACCCATTCCTTACTGGCCAGGTTGGGGTCCTCAAGCATCTGGAGAAAGACATTGTTGAGATCCTCTGGCATGGGAGGCTGCTGGTCCTCTGCTCGCCTCTCCTTATAAACCGCCAGATAAGGTCTGCAGTAGAGCGGACCCCGGGTCTGAAACTCCAGGTCCATATCCAAGATCTTCTTACCCTTCCAGAAGACCCGGATGCGCTTGCCTTCTGTAGCCCTCCCGATCACAGTGGCCTCCACGTCCCAGCTGGAGAAGATATCTAAAACCTTGGCTAGGTTGCCCTCCTTCGTCGTCACCATCATCCTCTCTTGAGACTCCGAGACCCATATCTCCCAGGGGGCCATGTTTTCCTCTTTGAGAAGGACCTTGTCCAGCTCTATCTCGGCCCCAAGCCCTGCAGCCAGCGCCATCTCTCCAGAGACGCAAGAGAGTCCTCCCCCGCCTAGATCCTTCATACCGGTTATCAGTCCCTTCTCATTTATATCAAGCACCGCATGCATCAGGGGCTCCTTGACTATCGGGTCACCCAGCTGTACCGCACCTACATCCCTCTCCTCCGACTCCCCCGTCAAGTCGGCGGAGGCAAAGGTCACCCCGTGGATGCCATCCCTTCCCGTCCTTCCTCCCGCCAGGACGAAATAATCCCCCACACCCCCCACCCTTGATCTGACAATCTTCTTCTTTCTCACCATACCTATGCATCCCACGTTCACCAGGGGGTTGCCGACGTATCCGGGGTGGAAGGCAACCATCCCGGCCACGGTGGGTATACCAACGCGGTTTCCGTAATCCCTGATTCCAGCTACAACCCCAGCGGTTATGTATTTGGGGTGCTTCACACCCCGGGGAAGCCTATTCGAAGGATAGTCAAGGGGACCAAAAAAGAGCGGGTCAGTGAGAGCTATGGGCTGTGCGCCCATACAGAGAACATCTCTCAGAATCCCACCCACGCCCGTGGCAGCGCCGCCGTAGGGCACTATAGCCGATGGATGGTTGTGGGATTCAAGGGCTGTCACGTATGCCCACTCATCATCAAACTCCACCACCCCCGCGTCCTCCTTCACTGCAAGTATGGCCTGGGGAGCCTCAATCCCAAATATGGTAGCCTTAAGTATCGCCTTGGAACTCTTATAACAGCAGTGCTCGGACCACGCCTGCCCTAGGGCCTGCAGTTCGATGTCTGTGGGGTTTCTGCCCTCCCGTTCACGAAAGAAACTTGCAATGTTCTTCATCTCCTTCAATGAAAGGCCAAGGCTCATCTCCGCACTAACCTCTTTGAGCTCCTCATCCCCCATCTCCGTTATGGGGATCTCGTAGACCTCAACATCTGGGTAGAGCTTCCTGAACCTCACGGAACCTCCTCCTTCTCCTCCCGTATTGTGATCTCATAGAAATTGATGACTGGGTTTGAAAGGAGCTTCTCGCACATCCTCTCAGCAAGCTCCCTTGCCCTCTCCTCACTTTCAACCTTCAGCTTCACTGAGTAGAACTTGGAGAACTTCACTTCTTCAACCTCTTCGAAGCCCAGCAGCCTCAGCGCCTTGGCGGTGTTCGCCCCTTCTGGGTCCGTAACTCCCTTTTTGAAACCAACGCGGATATCTGCCCAGTACATTGAACTTCCCCCGATTTTTTGTCTCGCTACACTTTAAAGGGGCAGAATACTTAATTTTAACCTACACCTCGCCGCAAGAATCAAGCCGCTTTAGAGAGGATTCACAAAGGTTTAAGTAAATAGATGCAATCCAAAAGCCTGAACTCCTTTTTAATCGGTGGTCTCATGGCTAGGGTTAAGAGATCCATCTACCGTCAACCGCTCACTCCTTCTGGCATACGTAAGATCGAGGAGGGGACCCTAAACTGGTTCGACCCCGAGATGTTCGCTAATTTTAACACCGGGGCCCTGGAACAGTATCTCGACGAGAAAAACCGCAGAGAAGCCTTTGACATCCCGGCATGGGACTGGAAAAAGATTTGGATTGCCATAGCTATCGGTACACTCTTCGCCCTGATAAACCAGTATGTAGGGCTCAAAGTGGGGATGGTAGTGGCGGGCTCCTGGTACATCATCTACATCCTAGGGATGGCGTGGAGATGGAACCCGCCCACCCTCAACGTGGCTGCCACCGCCTCCAACGGCGCAGCGATGATCTGCACTGGCTTCGTCTTCACCTTCCCCGCCATATTTATTCTCGCCTATGACCCGTCAGAATACGTGGGGGGCTCCCCCCTCATAACCCACCTGCCTATGACAAGAATACTTACCATATCCATCCTCTCCACCATGGTCTCGGGCATCCTGGGGGTCATGTACTTTATCGTTTTCCGCAGAATCTGGCTTGTGGAGGATCCCCTGCCCACCCCCGGCTTCGAGGCCACCGTGAAGATGCTGGACCTCTCCAGGGTGGTCTCCTCCGAAGCAGGGGAACAGGCCAAGCGCTCCTTCAAAATGACGGTCTCCTGGATTACTGCTACCGCTCTCTTCACTTTCTTCAGAGACTTTCCCATCATCAAAGGACGCTCTATCCTGGACCACCTCTTCGGTGGTCCTCACTACGCTGCCGGGGACATCATATTCACCCCGGAGCCTGCAAAATACACCGTCGCCTCTATAAGCCTCATACCCATCCAATTTGGGCTAGGCTGGTTCATGAAGGCGAGGACAGCTTTTCTAATATTCCTGGGTACAATGTTCACGTGGTTCTTCGTAGTCCCCCTCGCAGTGGCCAGCCACATTCCGTACATATACTTCAACACGGGGGAGGTATTCGACGTTGCGGACATGAGTATGTTCTGGCCACTCGCACAGAGAGGACTCCTTGCGGGCACTCCTTATGAGGGAGTCCCCACCTCCCCAGCCCTTGCGGCATACCAGCTAGCCAGGATAATGGCTATAGGCACCATATTCGGGGGAGGGATAACAGCACTTCTAAAGATGATACCCGTCTTCAAAACGGTCTTTGCCGACCTCAGAAAGGTTGAGAGCTCCGGGGAGGGGGCTAGGGCCTCGTATATCCCCAGGAAGGGTTGGTACGAGTGGCCGGCGGAGCACATCAAGGTCATGTTAGTGGTGACGCTTCTCATCGTCTTTATGGTATTCTGGGCAGGCGGCTTCCCCTTCTTCGCCTCCCTCGTCTTCGCCATTTTGCTGATCAGCCTCACCTTCATTCTGGGCGCTATAGCGGTCAAGGTCATGGGAGAGACAGGAACCGAACCCGTCTCAGCTACGTCCTTTCTGGTACTTATTATCCTTATACTCACCTTCAAGCTCTTTGGGATGAGCAGGAGTGAACTCCTCATAATGTCCCTCATAGGGACCACCGTCTTCGGCGGAGCCATTTCCATGTCCGGGGACATCATCCTCAATTTCAAGAATGGGCTCTACTGCGGGAATAGGCCCCACGACCTGGTGAGAGGCTTAACCCCCGGAATCATACCAGGGGCTATAGTTTCAGGTCTTTCCGCCGCCTTCCTCTCCTATGGCCTTGCAAAAGGAGAGCTCAACCTGCCAGCCCCCCAGGCCCACGCCTTCGTAGTCTTCGCAAAAGGGCTTGTGGTGGGGGCCGTTGACTGGAACATATTTGCAGCGGGGATCGTGGTGGGGGTTTTGATAGAACTTGCTATAGGTATGGGGACCGCCTTTGGCCTGGGGATGTACCTCCCTCTGGGACTCCAAGTCCCGCTACTTGTGGGTGGTTTATGGAGGAGTTCATGGGAGAAATATGTCCTTGAGCCCCGCTACGGCGGGGATGAGAGGATGAAGACTCTCAAGCTTCTCGACACCTATATGATGGCCACGGGACTCATAGTGGGTGAGGCGATAATGGGAACGCTGGTGGCCCTATACCTCGTGGCAGGGCTCATCTTCTGACCCCCTCAGAACAAAGGTGTCCTCATCGGGATCATATATCATAACACCTCTGACTAGGAGGTCTACCAGGGAGAGGTAGACCATTTCGTCAAGTGCTTTGCTTTTCAACATCCCCTCCCCAAAAATACTGACCTTTTTGAGTGCCTCCTCCATATCCCTATAGTCCATCTTCACACCACTTTTTCTTTTTATGCGATAATCATTCTGAAACTTTTTAATAAAGTTTTTCCATATGATTGAAGAGGTCTGAAGATGAAAGAAGCTTATCCGGTCGTGCAGAATGTACCTGTGGAAATAGAGCAGTTCTTCCGAACGCACACAGGAGAGGTCCTTCTCCTTAAGGGAGGCACGGGAACGGGAAAGACCCTCCTAGCAATCGAGATAGTGAGACAACTTACAAAAGATGAGAGAGGCGTCATGCTCTTCACCCGGGTGGAGGAGGACCAGCTCTCCCTTCAATTCCCCCATCTGAAGGAGGGGTCCCCGCTAAGGGAGCAGGCGAAGCTCTTTGACAAGAACTCTAAGATAACTGACCCCAACTGGTTTTTGAGGGAGTTCACTGACCTTGTAAAAAGCGATTTTAAACCGAAGGTGGTGATGATAGATACTATTGACAGCCTCCTTGAGAGGTTCGAGAACCCTTCAAGGATGGTGAGGGCCACCCTTGATGTTGTCCAGAGGGAGAATCTCTCCCTCATCATCGTGGAGGAGACCTCGAGAGAATCCTTCCTCGACCCTCTTGTGGGAGGTATAGTTAGTCTGGGTCACACTGAAGTTGACGGGAGAAAGGTAAGGGAGCTTGAGATCATTAAAATGAGGGGAGTGGAAATAGGCAGGAGAAAGTATCTCTTTAGTTTGCGGGGCGGAAACTTCCGCGTGTTCTCTGAGATGCCTGTCCTCAAGCCAGAGGAACAGATAATGTGGAAGAAAACACCCCACCCCCCCAACCGCTACTCCAGCGGAATACCAAAGCTCGATGATATCTTAAACGGCGGGTTCAAAAGGGGCCAGTATATAATGATAGAGGCCTCCTTCGAGGTCAGCGAAGAGATGCTTATGCTTATCCTGCGCCCCATTATCCTAAACTTCATCCAGAACGACGGTGTTGTCTTCATAACGCCCCCTGGGGGGGAGACCCCAGAGAGCATCTACAGCGACTTGAGCAGATTTCTCCCCGAGGGTATATTAGAGGAGCACGTCAGGTTCGTGGACTACTTCAGGGCCTCCCCGGGCAATCCCCTGGTAATCCCCATGACAGATAGGAGTTCGCAGAAGCTCTACAGAACAGAGCTTGAAGAGCTCACCCAGGGGTACTCAAGACCCCTTATGGACCTTGTTGGACTGGACACCCTGGAGTACCGAATGGGAACCACGGCCACCCCCCAAGACCTCCTGCGGACCAGGGTATTTATCAGAAGTCGAGGTTACCTCGGCATCTCCATTGCGCGCCCGGATCTGAGTTTGGCCGGGGCCGTTGCCAACTTCTCAGACATCGTCTTCAAATACAGGCTGATTGACAATACACCCCTCTTCTACGGTGTGAAACCCCCAACGGGGGTCATGGTGCCCACCATTGACAGAGAGGGGGGACTCCCAGTGGTGACCCTCAAGGAGCTACTCTGATGGACATCCCAGCTCCCTTCAGGCGTTCTTAGTCTCGTACCAGACCTCAAGGTAAGAATAGTCAACGGTCATTGTGTAATCGTTCCCCGTATCGTAGTAGCGCACAAGCCTGCCGAAGATGAACGGCGGCGCTGCATAGGTGCCGCAGTCACCTATGTAAACCGTTATCTGCACCGTGGTGTTCTCTGCGAGCATTTTATCAGTGACCTGATTATTGGGAAGCGTCAAGGTAATCTGACCCGTGTCGCGGAAGCCAGAGGAAACGGTAACGTTCCCTACAGTGATATTTACCATGAAGGGGTCGGTGACGTCCTGGGAGTCCGTCCCCGAATGGTCATCTACCCACCTGAGGTTGACGGTGAGCCTGGTTAGCTGCACCTCCCTGCCCTCGGTCACGTTGGCCTCTTGGGCGAAGTCTATTTCATAGACGTCCTGCGTCCTCTGGGCCCCGCCCCACTCGGGGTTGTCAAGATGCCCATCGAAAGTGAGAGTCTCCCCTACCCCTTCCTCCTCCTGCCTTATTCTTTTTACTTCCTTTTCACCGCAGCCGGCTACTGCAAGGATTGCCACAACGATCAGAGCTGCAACAGCCATGGATGCCTTCTTCACCATGGGATCACTTCCAGTTTTATCCACTCTGGTGTAACTCTTTATTGAAATTAAGCTTTCCCTTAGCTTTGAGCCTCCAGCGCCTGAGTCTTCCCCCGCAAATAGAGCAGACCTCTCCAGGGGGTTTTTCAAAGACTCTACCACAGTCCACACACTTCACCCCCCAGATATAAACCTTCCTTATACCTCTGGTTGTGAGACATCTCCAGGGAACTCCTAGAAGCTGGGCCACATTCTGTACGGAGTAGTCCTCAGTCAAGAGGGTGGCGCCGAGCTGGAGTGCAAGTGCCACGACCTTGATGTCTGCTTCGCTCATCTGGTGCTCTCCCGCAGCTCGGGCGGTCTCCCTGACCTTTTTGATCGCCTCCTCTGCGGGGGGGATGACCTCTGCCCCCGCCTCTACTAGCTCCCTGAGGCGACTTCGCTGGGGCTCAAACTGAACCTCATCAAGCACCGATGGGGGAATAGCTACGCCCTCGTTAAGGAGCGCACCCAGTGCGCCGGAGTATGTGAGTATTACGGAGGTGTCCAGCACGTACACAGAGGGGGAAAGGGTCATACGGGTTAAAGTTTTCTCCCTCTTCTTCACCCCTTTGTAGTTTTCGATGAAAAATTTATAAAGGAAATAAAAAAGGATAAATAAGGGGTGATAATAAGGAAAACACGTCCCGGCTTAGCTTAGTCTGGCTAGAGCGGGGGACTGTAGAAGGCTTCGGGCCAGTCCCGACCCCCGCAGAGATCCTCAGATCCCCGGTTCAAATCCGGGAGCCGGGACCACTTCTTCTCATTCCGCACCTTTGGGGTAAGTACAATGACCACGCGCAGGGAGAAAATAGAAGAGCTGCTCCTTGAGGGATATTACAGCGTTCCAGAGCTGGCGAAGACCTTCGGGGTTAGGCCCTCCATAATCGTCGAAGACTTAAAGCACCTGCTTCACTCGCTCAAGGTGAAGGGATATCACCTACGCACAACCCAGATCGTCTGTTATAAGTGCGGCAGAAGGACCCACCCCCGGGGGCTGCACTACATTTCCCGATGTCCCGAATGCGGCTCCACTCATATAGAAAGGCCCCGCTACCACCTGGAGAAGATCCTATGAGGGACTCCAAATCCGTTATATATCCCCCCTCTTTGTATAGATCGATGATAGACCCCAGGGAGCTCCCCACAGGCACGGGGGTATACATTTTCAGAGACGAGGGTGGGCGCCCCCTCTACGTTGGTAAGGCGAGAAATATACGCAACAGGGTTTCCCAGCACCTCAAATCCTCAGACATGAAAGAGAGGAGGCTATGTAGCCGGGCAAGCAGCGTTGAATGCATACTCACCCGGGGAGAGATGGAAGCCGCCCTTCTGGAGGAGCGCCTTATAAAGGAAATGACACCTCCCTTCAACGTGGAGCTGAAGGATGACAAGTCCTACCCCTATCTCCTTCTGACCACCCACCAGAGGTTTCCTGGACTCTTCCTCGTGAGGGGGTTCAAGGGAAGGCGAGGGAAGCTCTTCGGGCCCTACTCCGGTGTGAAAGACCTCCGGGTAGCACTCAGGTATCTGAGGGCCCTCTTCCCTGTGAGGAACTGCTGGGTTCTGCGCAGGAGAAACAAGCCTTGTATGGAAGCACATCTAGGTAGATGCACCGCCCCGTGCACGGGGAAGGCCGACGAGGAGGAGTACTCAAAGAACGTGAAGGACCTTGAGAGGTTCCTCTCCGGAGACACTGCAGGTGTGCTCAAAGAGCTTCGGGAAAAGATGCGGAGGGCATCGGAGGAGGAGAAGTTTGAGCTGGCGGCTTACTATAGGGACGTCATAAGAGGCATAGAGAGGATAAGCGAGGGCGCCTCCATAACAGCCCCTGTTAAGGACTTTGACCTCGTAGAGGCGTCGGAGGGAGGCGAAGCGGTCTACCTCCTCAAGGTGAGGGGGGGCAGGGTTGCTGGCGCTGAACCCTTCTTCCTGAATAGAGAAGGGGTGGAAGGCTGCCTTGCTGTTGAGACCTTCCTGGAGGAGTACTACTCCAGGGTCTCTGGAATGCCACCACTTATTTTAGTCTCCCACTTGCCGGAGGGTGCGGAGGAGCTGGGAAGGTCCCTCTCTGCGATGTTAAAAAGAGAGGTAAGGATCAAGTCTGTTGACAAAAGGTTCAGAGAGGTAAGGGCCCTTGCTATGAGAAATTTAAGGGCAGCGCTGGAGGCTAGAGAAAGGCGCCTGCCCTCGCGGGTTGCCGAGAGAGGGCTGAAGGAGCTTATGGAGGTGCTCTCCCTACCCTCACCCCCTCTAAGGATTGAGGGGGTGGACATCTCCCATATCCGCGGACTGGACACTGTGGGGTCCCTGGTAGTCTTTCTGGACGGCAGACCTGCTAGAAGCTTCTACCGAAGGTATCTGATCAAGGAGAGCAGAGGCATAAACGATCCCGCAGCGGTGGAGGAGGTGGTTAGGAGGAGGCTTGAGAGGGTGGTCAGGGAAGGCGAAGGACCTCCGGACCTGCTTCTGGTGGATGGCGGGATAGGACAGCTTACCGCCGCCGTGAGGGCCAGGGAGTCAATGGGCCTCAAAGGACCACCCGTAGTCGCCCTTGCCAAGAGGGAGGAGATTATATATACTGAGAGGGGGGAGAAGCTCCTTCTTCCCCGATCCTCACCGGGACTTCTCCTCCTTGAGGCCGTCAGGGATGAGGCACACAGGTTCGCTGTCTCCCATCTGCGAAGAAGACGGGGGAAGCTGAAGAGCCTCCTCCAGGAGGTGAAGGGGATAGGAGAGGTGAGAGCTAAGAGGCTTCTTGAGGAGTTCCCTTCCCTTGCAGAGCTCGGTGAAGCCTCAGTAGAGGAGATATCCATAAGGGCCGCTCTCCCCCGGGAAGTGGCAAGCCGGCTTAAGACCTATCTTGAAGACCTAGAGGGGAGGAGAGGGGATTCAGGCTCAAAGTAGCCTGCCAAATATTTTATATTCCCCATGCTTATAAGCCCCTGGCCATCTGGAGGTAATATGATGCGAAAGATGCTCGGCCTCGCCGTTTTATTTACCCTTCTGCTGTCTGGACTTTACCTTATCCCCCATTACACCGAAGGCGCTGGAGACAGCTTCTCCAGCAGCATCCTTGTGAACTGGAACTCCACAGGCAGCCATCAGAGGCGCCCGGTCATCCTCACTAGGGGAATGGACGACCTCTTCGTGATATATCAGGACTACTTCTACACCAACTGGGATATTTCAATGGCGCGCTCCACCGACTGCGGCTACACCTGGAGTGAAAAGATACATGTGGACGATTCCAGAAGGGATTTGAATTCAAGCAACGACTTCTCCAACCAAATGTACCCCACCGCCGTTTTCGCACCCAACGGCACTCTCTACGTAGCCTACAGCGATGACCAGGAGATCTACATTGGGGTCCATTACTACCACGTATACGTGGTCTGGAGCGAGGACTATGTGAACTTCTCCACCCACAGAAGGGTTGACACCTCAATAAGAGATGCCATCTATCCTTCCTTGGCTGTGGGTGAGGACGGCACCCTTTACCTTACCTGGCTTGACAAAAGAGAGGGTGGCAAGTTCCACGTCTACTTCGCCCGATCTGAGGACGGAGGTGTGACGTGGATAGGGGAGAAGAGGGTGAACTCCGGGGGTCTCAGTGTGGACCAGTACGGACCCAAGATCGCTGTTTACGGAGAGAAAGTTTTCATAGTGTGGAGCGACCAGAGGGAGGGGGATTTCAGCATCTTCATGGCCGTCTCCTACGACAGGGGCGATACCTTCCTCCCTGAGAGAAGGGTAAATGACGATCTGGAACCCTATTCCCAGAACGATCCGGACCTGGCAGTGGACTCTACGGGCCTGGTATACATAGTCTGGTCCGATAACAGGCTCGGCTCCTACGACATCTACTACTCCACCACCAGGGACGGTAGGAACTTCACCATGAACATGCTAGCCTATAACGGCCCTGAAGGAGGCCTTGAGCTAAACCCCAGGGTGGCCGTCTTCTCCCCGGGGATGGTGGGAATAACCTGGGTGGACCGTTCTCACGACGAAGGAGACATCTACTTCACCTACACGATAAACAACGGCACCACATGGACGGGCGCCAGGAGGGTGGACGACACCCAGCGGACGCTTGGCACCGCCGACGACGAGACAAAGCAGGAGGATCCCCACCTCGCCTTCAACTCCATAGGAAGGCCCCTTGTTGTGTGGGCTGACCACAGAGACGAGCTCTTCACACGCTCGGACATATACTTCGCCCGCTACAGCGAGACCCTGACCGGTCAGAACCGCCCGCCCATCTTCGAGGACAGGGGCTTCACCCCCGAGATTGGGACAAACGAGACGGAGTTCACCTTCACCCTCTGGTACAGGGACATAGATGGTGATGACCCCTCAGCCGGCTATCCCCGCCTCCTGCTCTTCGCTGACAAAAACGGCACAGAACAGATAGGAGAGGCAACCGTCATGAGACCCGCCGAGAGCGAGAGAGACAATACGGCGGGCTCCCTCTGGATTGCAACCACCACAGTGGAGTGGAGTAGTGGCAGAATCTACTACCGTTATGAGGTGATGTCAGGGGATATGACAGAGCCCCTCATCTCCCCTGTACATCCAGGGCCCATACTTGACCTCTCAAAGCCCATAGTGCTGGACTACGGCCCCATAATCCCCCGTTGGTACAACACCTCCTATGTGAGATGCTACCTCATGATAAAGGATATCGGGGTGGCAGGAGTAGCCCCCGGCAGTATAAGAGCCTACATCAAAACGCTGGGCTCGGACATTTACACTGGGGTGGGAGATCTTCCTCATGTCAGCGTTCTTCCCAACGGAAGCGTCTACGCCTACCTGGACGTCAAGGCCAACGAAGGAAAGTACAACTGGGTGAAATGGCGGTTCACTGACAGGGTGGGGAACCTGAACGAGTCACCTCCTGTGAACATCTGGATAGACACGATAAAGGTGAAGTTCAGAAACCTCCAGCCCAGCCCGTACGAAACTCAGATATTCCCTGACATAAACGTCTCAATTATCGTCTACGATAGGGACCTCTATCAGCC
>Ga0164318_10001154_pt1 | contig 22914 bp, 34 predicted proteins | sample GuaBasSedimGuay9_FD_113734 | JGI IMG/M metagenome (GOLD analysis project Ga0164318, IMG submission 113734) | Subseafloor sediment microbial communities from Guaymas Basin, Gulf of California, Mexico - Guay9, Core 4571-4, 0-3 cm | ecosystem: Environmental > Aquatic > Marine > Hydrothermal vents... | reverse complement strand
GAGTATTCCGGTGCAACTTATGCAAAGTGGGATTGGAAGTTTGGCGTTGCATCCGTTGCTATTGACGGCACAGACATGAAGAAAGCAAAAGGCAAGAATGACATGGTCGGCCTTGTTAACATGCACATGGAGGCGGCTCTCAAAACCGGAAAGAAAAACTTCAACAATGCTCTTGTAAACAGCACGGGCACAGGGGCATGGGAAGACGCACCTGAAGGACTTCTTCCGAAAGCAGACGAAAATTATGATTGTGGTGGATTCAATATTACCGATCAGAGTTTTTGGGCGCCTCAATATTATGATACTCAGATTGACCTTTCCGGAACGGTATCAGATTCAGACGTGGCCACTCTCATAGACAAGCTTATCAATCCTATCGTTGATAATTCGTCGGATGGCCTTCCCCCTGATACCCTTGCTGTGACAAGACCGATATTTAATCAGTTGCTTTCCTATTCTCTCGGCAAGACGCAGCTTGTAACGGCTCCGCAGACAGCCAGGGGAAAACAGATCGCATCGTTGGGATATCCTGTTATCGAGCTTCTTTCAACTCCGGTAACGGTTGTTCCTGAACTGCCAGCCGGTCATGCAATCGGATTCCACACAAACAATGTAAAACTGCTTATACCGAAAGATGCCAATTTCACACCGATGGAAGGCGATGACGGCAAGCCGATGAAGCTTCTCAGGCTTCCCAATCAGTATGTGTACGCAATGGATCTTGTGATCATGTGTCAGCTTATTTGTAAGGAACGCAGAGCCATTTCCATTTGCACAAACATTAAAACGTCTTAATACCCTTCTCTTCTTCTATCATGGGGGCGGTTAGTCCCGCCCCCTATTTTTTAAAAAGGAGTAAAACATGCCGGATAAAATCGCATTAAGCACATCAGAAAAGAAAGGCTCTATTCATGGCCGTGGGAACAGGATTTACCGCTGGATGAGAAACGATTATTCAGCGTCAATCAAGCATGGTTATGCCGTAGCCGAGGAAATAGACAACAATTTTTCAGTTAATCGCCCTGCAACATCTACGCTTACCAGATTTGCAGGAATAGTACATGACGCAGACAGAGATGACAATGACGGTTATTCGATTCCGTCGGGTGATTATGGTTGGATTCTTTGCAAGGGTTCATGTGACGGCTTCTTTAAGACGACTGGAGCAGGAGCAGCGGCTCAGGGAGATTCTTTGAAAATGGTTGATGGCCAGTTCTATCTTGAACAGGATAATACCGCAGGTACAGAGCCATCGTATTCAAAGAGGGCGTTTGCGCTTGAAGCGGCAGACGAAGCCACAGCGGAAAAAGTATCAATCTTTGTTGATGCAATGTAAGGGGGAATAATGCCCGATTTACAGTCTATGCCAAGTGAAAGAGAGTATGGCAGAGAGAAGACATTCGGCAATCGCATATATAAATATATAAAGAACGTCGATACAGTGGCAAAAAGCTACGGTCATCCAGTATGTCATAACTTCAGTAATGGTTATGATTATGAAGTTGATCAGCCTGCAACAGCAAGGCTTGAGGTTTTCGCCGGAGTTGTAAGACACCCGGACCGTCCTACGGACACAACGTATTCTATTGCCGCAGGTGATTATGGATGGATACAGATTTATGGTGATGCCGAGATATATACAAAGGGGGATGTATCGGCAATAGCTGCCGGTGATTCTCTTAAATGTGTTGATTCTGCAGACTATATGGAAAAAGATCAAGGCGCAGGCACGGAGCCTACGTATAAACGTAAAGTGTTTGCAATGGAAGCAAATACTGCAGCCAACGCTTTGACTGATGTCTTCATTCAGACAAAATGAGCACTACATGGATTAAGCCGGAGTTGTACACGCCAGTACACTCCGGCGATACAAACCCAGATACAGGCGATACCTTCAGGTCTGGCGACGGTCTGTATTCAGGCATGAAAATAGAATACGATCCAGCAGATACCAGTTGGACAGACCCGGATTAAAGGAATAAAGAAATGTCAACACCGGATTATGATAATATATTAAAACAGACGGACGGTGCGGCAGGAACAAAGTTTGATGCCGCAGACATGAATCCTCGATGGCTGAATCTTGATGAACGTTTAGAGGATTTGGAAACATTCGCCGCCGCAACAGAACAAGGCGCAGAAATAAATCCAACTGCTGATGAAACAATGGCATTGGTAAATGCTGCAACAACGCAGATAGACGATGCAAGAATACCTTCATCTATTACCAGAGATACAGAGGTTGCTACCGCTATAGCTCATGTGTCAGAAACAAGTAATCCCCATTCAGTTACAAAAGATCAGGTTCTTTCTGGTGATAAAATAGTTGATGGAGATATAGACGCATCGGCTGATATTGATCCAACTAAATTAGACCATAGTCAGGCTGACGTTTATGAAATGACAGAGATAAACGGATTGTCTACAGCACTTGCGGGCAAGTCTGATACAACGCATACTCATAAGCACGAGGATCTTGAAGAACTGGACGACGATGATCACATAAACTATTTATGGACGAAGGCGGGAATCAGGCCGGGCGGCGCTGAATACGATGGCATGTTCAGGGATTTGGACATGCACAATAACGACATAATAAACGTTGGCAATATAAAGTTTGATGATGGAACGATATTTAATCCTTCCGGGATGGTTATAACGCTTCCAGATAACATGATAACGGTTGGTAAAAACGGCACCGGAGATTTCGACAACATAGCCGATGCAATAACGGAAGTAATAACCAAAAGCCCATCTGCAACTAATCCGTGGGCAATAGCTTTATTTCCCGGAAGATACACTATAACGGCCGGATTTACGTTGCCCGATTACGTTTCTCTTTTTGGGTTTGGCTCAAAAGCTGCCGAGATATATTCAACAGATACAATTGATTTCATTACAGTAGGAGAAGGTTCGGTATTGCAGAACTTTACTATGAAGTCAAACGGAGCGGCTACATCAGGAACATATTTCATACGTGCCAACGGTAAAGATTTTGTTGTTGACAATGTGATATGTGAAGCTGCAGGAACGTCAAATAATAGACGTGGGATACTGCTGGAAGGCGGTTCGGAGCTTGAACTGTTCAGCTCCAGATTTGAAGTTTATCACTGGGGACTTCACGTAAAAGACACAGCAACAGCGCAAGCGGAATTTTGTTCATGGCTTTCGCAGGACGCAGGCGCAGCAATAGGACACGAAGGATCAGGAGAGGTTAAACTTTACAATTCGTCTGTAAGAGCCGGAAATAAAATCATTTATCATATGGGCACAGGCGATTTAAAAATATCAAATATTAAACTCATAAACACTTCTTCATCAGCGGCGCAGTGTTTCTTCTATCTCGGCAATTCTTCAGCATATATACAGGCGTGCGATGTATCATGTGAGATGGAGGGGGTTGCGTTAGATTATATTGTTGACGGAACCGCCGGGCAGTTTTGCGGCGTGGCTGTTAATTACAATATCCCGAACACAGAGTTTGCAAACTCGGCGGTAACAGTTGCATCTGTATCAGGCAGAACATGTTTTAATTCTTTAAAAATAAATAACTTTGTAGGATTCAAGGATCTTGATACGAGAATAGGCGAGCAAACCGGGACCGGATGGCTTGTTGCTTCTGAAGATGGCGGTTCAAATTATTATCCAATATTCAAAAACCTTGGAACAAAAAGGGTTGATGAAACATCTTTGTCAAACAATTATATTCCTTATTATGATTCGTCATCTGGAACGTTTAAGTTTAAGGAAGGAAGCGGGAAAACATTTTCTCTTACTGCTGGTGAAGCCCTTGACGGAACAACAAACCCGGTTGCAGTATATCAAAAATCGTCAGATGGAAAGGTTTATAAAACGGATGCCAATACATCAGGTGAAACCGTTGATAACTTTGTTGGATTCGTCGTTGACAGTGTTTCTTCTGGCAATGATGCAGATATACATACCGGTTATTATTTGGATGGGTTCAGCGGCCTTACAGTAGGGGATACGATTTATCTTTCAGATACGGACGGCGCAATATCTCAAACGGCGGGAACAAATGAAAAAGCGATAGGCGTAGCAATAAGTACGACTGAAATAATGTTTTTCCCTGTTTATATTCCTGTTACTGGCTCAGGTGGAACAACAACAACCACGAAGACCCTAACATATTCAGATTTAAGCGAACTGTCAACAAACATTAAACTGTTTGACACACAGGGCTCTGCCGTAATAGGAGTTGGAGTAAATGTAACAACTGGATTCAATGCTGGATTTGATTTCCTTATAGCCGTTGATAACAACTCATATGAAATGTTTGATGGAACTGTATCTGCTTCAACTACAGGGAAAATAACAAATGATAACGGTTATCTTAATCAGGTATGGTTTAATTATAACGGAACAGAGGAATTAAGGCTTATCCCTGATTCCACTACTCTTGGGTGGTCAACAGTTGGGAATATGTCGACAGCAAGAAGGGCCGCCGGCAGCGGAGGAACAAAAACATCGTTCTGGATTGCGGGTGGATATAACGGCTCTACACTTTCGTCAACAGAAGAATATACGAGCAGCTGGGCTGCTGGAGGCACATTAAATTATGCAAGAAGTTTTGGCGGTGGATGCGGCAATATAACGGCCGGGATGATAACTGGAGCAAATACTGCTGCTGATGATAATAGAACCGAAGAATATGACGGAACAAGTTGGACCAACAGCGGCGCAACAACAAATGGACATCAGCGTGTAAATAACGGCGTATGTGGAACACAGACAGCCGCACTTGTAGTTTCTGGTTACGGAACTGCAACGTGTGAAGAATATGACGGATCAACCTGGAGTTCGGGAGGAAGCATTGCAGCAGAAAGAAATGAACATGCTGTTTTCGGAACGCAAACAGCGGCAACCGAAGTGGCCGGATACGACTCAGGATTTTCAAGAACAACAAGCGTTTCTGAATATGATGGTTCAACATGGAGCAGTGGAACTGCAATAAGCACGGCAACCGCTGGAATGGCTGGGCTTGGCACATATCATGCTGGAACAATAATAGGCGGGAATACTTCATCAGGAAATCTATCGTCAACACAGGAATATGATGGAAGTTCGTGGTCTTCATCATATACTATGAATACGGCGGCCGATAGGCTTTCCGGTGCAGGTTCTTCAACTTCAGCAATAAAAGCTGCAGGTGATAATGGAGGCAGTTATCTACAGGTTACTGAAACGCTATCTGGAGGACTTCCAACATTAACGGCAGGAGAGATGGACGTTGTAATAAAATATATGTAGGAGGAGAGAATGAACGAATTAATTGAAAGACTTGAAAATGATAATGGAATTTTGAAGAAAGAAAGCAGAGAATTTCTTGACGTTGCGTTTCAAAATATAAAAAATTCATTTGAGAAATCAACTGTTTTCAGAACTGCTATTGAATTAAGGTTTTCCGTTTTATCTGATCTAAAGCACCCGACTCCTGATGCTAAATACTGGCAGCTTGTAAGAGAGATGCAGGTTCATTCTTCAGAACTTGCGAAACTCTTTTATGATGCAGAGCTTCAGAAGATAAAAATAGCCAGATTGGAAAGAGATTTGGCAGAAACAAACGATGATCTTGAAGCAAAAGAACTTGATATAAAGATAAAACAGGCTGAGCTTATTTATTCTCAGATGAAAAGAGTGGCCGAAGGAAGAATAGCAGAGCTTAAAAACCAGCATTTATTCATGGAAGAATTGAAACCTAAGATGCTTTTTGGAATAGAAGACCCCGTGAGGCATCAGGCATTTTCATATGCGCTTGCATGGACGAATGAAGTTTGCATGGTAAACAATAACGCCGCCCCAGCTGACAAAAGAAATATAGTCGGAAGATATATAACCGCAATGAATTATCTTCATAACAACGGATTGTATGAAGAATATTCAAAACATATAACAAGATACCAGAAAAATAAATTAAGGAAAATGGGGTTATATAATGACAATAAAATTTAGATTTGCGAAAGACTCGGCCGGAAAACTTGTTGTTTGTGGAGTGGATGAAAATCAGTCAGGTGAATACACAACAAATGTAACATGGTGTTCGTGGGTTGTTGATAGTGTTCCATCTTGTCAGAAAGGAAAACACTTTGAAGAAAACGCAACGGCAGATGGGTATATAGTTGTTGATGATGAATAGAGGTTGATATGCAATTAAGCGAATTGAGAGCGGCCGTAAGAGTTGAATTAAGAGAGGCATCGGCAAAATATTGGACTGATTCAGAGATTGATTACTGGCTTAATGAAGCCGCCGCCATTGTTGCATCGAGGCTAAAAGGAATCGAAGGCAGAAGGACGGCATCAACCGTTTCCGGTCAACAGATGTATGATTTGCCTACAGATTGTTACAAAGTCAATCGGGTTATCGTTGATGATATTCGCCTTACTCCTATGCGTAAACGCCCAGAAGACCTTCTGACAACGTCTGGAACGCCAAGAGAGTATTTGATATGGGGCGACAACCTGTTTTTGAATCCTGCGCCATCCTCGGCAGGCACAGACAATATTGTGGTGTGGGGAAAGTTCGGAACTGAGTCAATGAGTGCCGATACAGACACGCCAGGAACTCCGGTTGTGTGTGATTATGCTTTGGTTCATTACGCTTGTGCTAAAGCATGGGGCAAAAGAAAAGATGATAGAAAAGTTCAAAGAAAGCTTAATGACTTTGCTTCGGTTATGGCAGAGCTTCAGGACTATGCTAACGATAAGTTGTCTGATGGAGCAAAGAGGATCAGCAGAAACGGGAGTTGGTACGATGTCAGATAAAACAATGTTTATGCTTTCTGATTTTTCCGGTGGCATGAACACAGTTATGGCGCCTCATGAGATAGCTGATAACGAAGCAGTTCAGATAACAAACTTTGATCTTGATTTCAGAGGAAAACTTGTTAAAAGACTTGGCACTCAATATTATGCTTTTTCTGGTGGAAACACATATAATATATTGCCCACTTATGTAAATGAATCAACAAAAGCATTGTATAAGGGAGAACATGGAAGTTTATTAATTTCTTATGATTATTCTTTATATAAATATGATTTTTCTTCTTCCATAACTAATTTATATACTTATACGATAGGGTCTGCAAGGAAATTTTTGGAATATACCGCCGCAGGAACTAAATATTATTATGCTATAAATAATTTGGCTGCTCCGGTTAAATGGGATGGTTCTGCCGCTTCTTTTGTTGCAGTTCCAGGCACGCCTCCTAATGCTTATGATTCTGTTGAATTTCAAAACAGGTTGTGGCTTTTATCTTCAGCGGACTATAAAACACTATATTTTTCTCCGCTTCAAAATGACAATGTTTGGACAACATATATACAGCTAGAAAAACAAGCAATTGATTTAATCCCTGTAAGAGATAAAATATATTGTTTTGGTGGGAAAAATATACAAGTTGTATATGGTTCTTCTGCTTTGAGTTTTGGCTCAAGGGTTTTGTTTACTGACTTCGGGGGGTTCGGGGCAAAAGTTTGGAGAGGAAACATAATACTTTTTATCGGTTCCGATTATGAAATATATGAATGGGATGGAGTTAATCTTCCCAGAAGAATAAGCGTAAAATATAAAACAAATAATGAAATAGTTGATGCAGTAACAGCGATATGCGGAAACAAATATCTTATAAGCTTAAAATCTTCAAGTTCGTCTACGTATAGAGACAAACAAATAGTTGTGCACCTTGATATAAGGGATGAAAACGGGATACCTGCATTTTCTGAACGTGATTATGGATTCGATGTTATAGTTGACGAACTTGAAAGTGAGACAAGAAAAAAACCGTATTTTCAAAATAGTCAAAATTTTTATGCAACTTTAAATGACGCAAAAAGTTTGTTGATTTTGGGAATAGGAACAACAGATGCCGATGGAGCAGGAAATAATGACGCTGATATAACATTTGAATATCAGTCCAAAAACTATGATCTTGGCTCAATAGCAAATGACAAGACGATATACAGGCGTTGGCTTTGTGGTAATGGTGCAGACTTTCCGGTTACTTTAAAGACAACTGCAATAAAGTATGACGGCACAACAGAAGATGACACTTCCAGTTTTGATCTTGCGAGCGGAGGAATAGAGATAAACGAATCACATCTTGATGATGACATAACCGGAAGATTTTTCAATTTTAATATAACCGGTGGAAGCGGAAATGCTGATGAAGAACTGTATACAATAATGTATGAAGTTGATGGGGAAGAGGCATAATGGCAAAGATAAGCGTTTCTTTACCAGGGGAATACGATCAATTTGCAATAAGCAATTTGTTTGAAGAACTTTTTTATAACAGGGATTTAAACGAAACTGTAAACGCAAACAATATTTTATCATTTCAAACAAACGGGACTACTCAAGTAACAGTTCCTCATGGCTTGGATCACATTCCGACAGGATGGATAATAATATATAAAGACGCTATTTCAGATATATATGATTCCGCTGCCGCTGATTCAACAAATTTTTATTTCAAGAGCAGCACAACCGGAACCAATTTTAAAATAATGGCTTTTTAACGGGGGAATGATGGCAGTATTACCACAGACATTAAACGGAAATATACAGAAACCTGACTTCAGCAAGTTCATAAGAAACAAAAAGATACTTACGGGTGAATCAACTGGACGTGTAACTACGCCGGCGCAGGAAAGTTATGCCGAAAGATTGGCGATGCAATCTGTGCCGGAAAATATATTTAAGCCAAGATATAACAGAGACGGAAGTGTAACATACAATAATGTGAAATACACACAAGATCAGTTTAACCAGCTTATGAACCTGCAAGGTAAAACACGCCCTATGTTCAGGAACAGGCCGGAAGTAATAAACACGGTTGCAACTCCCGCAAACAGATATGAGCAAGTTCTTGGAGGCATAAAAGATTTCCCGTTGCAGTCACAGATAGCCACACAAAATTTAAAACGGCTTGACGAATTGAGTTCAACACAGCCCACAGGATTGCCCCAGGACTACGAGGATGCGCTTAGAAAGGCTTTTGAGACCGGAAGGGAACAAAGACTACTTGATGCTAGAGAAAGGCTTAGAGAGGTCGCACAGGAAGGCGGGAGGCTTCAGTCAAGCACAACCGCAAAAGAGCTTAACGATCTTGAACGGCAATATGAGGATGCGGCAGTAGGATTTGAAACCAAACTTGCCATGCTGGATGCAGAGATGAGAGACAGGCAGACCACGGAGGGTATAGCCGAACGCAATCAGCTTGTTAATCAGCTTATGAATATTTACGATCAAATAAATGGCGTTAAACAGCAGCAGGAAGCGTTAAGAAGCAGGGAAAGTATAGAACGAGACAGGATAAACGCAGAGAACAAAAACAGTTTATGGGATTTCGGGGCAAGGATATTAAGCAAAATATTCTAATATAAGGGGCTTATAATGAGTTTGGAATTTTGGGGCAATCTTGCCAGAACATACAACAAGGCTGAAGATATAGCACGTGCAAGGAAAGCTGCTGAAGAAGCCGCAAGGTTGAGGGAAGAAGACAGGATTTATCAGCAGAAACTTAGAGATGCACAGCTCGAAGAATTAAACCGGCAGAAACAGCAGAGAGAAGCGCAAGACATTTATTCAATGAATGTTCTTAATGATCTTCGCATGGGGAGAATACAACCAAACGCCCAGCTTGAGGCCATTAGAAGCACGTGGGAAAGTCCAGTATCGGGGACAGGAGAAACGCTTTATAACTCGGATAAAAGATTTCAGTCTCTTGTTAATTCCGCAATGATGCCGACAAAGGTTGATGAAAGCATTATTCCCAGAAATGAACTCTCAGGACTTGGAGAAAGACTTGGAATAACAATCCCATATGGAACAAAGTACAAAGACATATGGGGTATGCAGACCCAGCTTAACAGAGAACAAAGAGCCGCTGAAGAAAGAAAAAGAAAAGAAGCGGAAACAATCAGAAAGCAGGAAGAAGCCAGACGTGACGAAGAAGAAAAGGCGAGGCGTGCGGCATTAACAGAAGAAGAAAAAATAAAGGAAGATGCTGAAGCTGCAAGAAAGCTTTTTTCTAACAACAACTATCCGAAAGAGAAGATACCCGTAATACTCAAAAACAACTTGTCGGATCCTGACAAGTTTTTATCCGCATTTAAAAAGCTGGATCAGAAAAAGAGAAATGCCTTGTTCGCTGTTGTTGAAATGGCAGCGGGAAAGCCGATATCGCCCGAAAGCTGGAATGCTTTAATAGAGCACAATCCGGCACTTGGCAAAGTTTTTGGAAACAGGCCGCCTACTGCAAAGGCATTGCAGGAATACGAAACGCTGTTGAAAGCATCGGAATCAATACGAGATATACTTGAGGGGGAACAGGTTATAACTCCCGAACTCTATGATGTTATAACGTCTAATCATCCAGAGGCAAGTAAGTTTATCCGGGTTGGTATGGACGTGAACGAAGCAAAAGAACTTCTTGATATAACCGATAGCGAATCAACCTCAATTCAAAAAACTCCGAAGGGGATAGCAACAATTCCATTGAACGCCCAGAGATTGCGAAATATGCTTGACAAGTATAACGAAGCAAAACGAAAAATGAATGATTACATTCCATTCAATGAATTAATGTCAGAAGATGAATTTAATGATCTTGAGTCAGAAATAAACAAGGCAAGAAAGAAACTTGAAGATGAAATAGCGGTAGGAATAAGACTCAACAACAAGGACAAAATAACTCTTGATATTCTGAACAAGTATAAAGACGAAGGTCTTATACCCGAAGATAAATACAATATATTTGTGAATGAACTAAATGAACTTTCAAGCGGTAATACTCCTGCTTTTCAAGCCGTTATTCCGTTGAACGACAAGGAAATATCAAGAGTCAGGAGCCTTATTGACAGATATCCATATGACAATGCAATGGATATATTGAACGCTTATTCAAAGGAATTTCCCGGAGTACAGTTAAGCGATGCAGTAAAAACAAGGTTAATATACGGATTGAATCAAGAATTGGGTAGATAAATGCAGAATATAGAAATACCTGAATTGTTTCCTGATGAAGAAAAAACAGCAAACATTCCTGAATTGTTTCCCCAAGAGGAAGCCATAAAACAGGAAGAACCCGCTGTTCCTTTTGAATTGTCTTATTCTGATATACCGAAAGAAATAAATCAGGATATTGTTAATCAGCCTGGTGCAATGCCCGACATAGAAATACCTGATCTTCTGGCCGTTGAATCGTTGCCAGTAAGTGAACAGGAAACATATTCAGAAGGCGATGTTCTGCCACAACCTGAAGCACAATATAAGTATGAACTCGAACCGATCAAACCCACATTCAGGGAATTTTTAGATAGCGAAGAAATACTTGCGCCGAACAAGTTCACGGAGGCCGGGCAGGCAGAGATAGAAAAAGATAAACAAGCTGTTGTTGATTTTGCGAGCAGGGTAATAACAGGAACGCCAAGAGCAATGTATGACATCGCTTCGCTAGGCGTCATGGCTCCGGTATTGGCTGCTAAAACCGCAAACGTATTTGCGGAAGAACTTCTTTATCTCATCGGCAAAGAGGACAGCGGCAAGCTCGGAAGCGTTGAACGTGCCAAGATAAGGGAAAAATATCCTATAGACTTGAACATATCAGGAACAATTACCGCTTTGCTTGATAACGCTCTTAAAGACAGGAAGGTTAAGAAGAATATCACCGAAAACATAAAGCACGGCATAGAAAAAACAGTGGGCACTAAAGATATTTCAGAAGACGTTGTAAACGGCTTGATTGAAGTAGGAAAAGAAATGCTGAGCGATCCCACTTATTTTATATGGGATATTGCTGGTTTAAGCAGTCTTGGACTTAAAGGGGCAGGCAGAACGCTGCAAGGTATAGGCAACGTAGCGAAGGCTAAGGCAATAAGTAAAGGCGCACAAAAATTATTAAAATCGGCCGACTGGCTTTCTCGTATGGAAGACCTCCCGATAAAATTAACCGGAAAGGTTTTAGGCAATACGTTTGGGAAGGCCGCCCCGGTAGTTATGGAAACCATTAAAAAAGTTCCCGATCTTACCGATAAATTCGTGTTACCCGAAAAGTTGAAAATAAAAGACTTCAAAAGAAAAACTGAAGAATATGCAAATTCAGCATATAGAAAGACTTTCAAGGGCGACGACATTGACGGCGCTAATTTGCTTAACAAGCTGAGACAGGAATTTTATAAAGCTCCGACAAAAGAAAAAACCATTGGAGATTTAGCGGATGAAGCGTTAAACAAAATCAGAGTTGCGGACAAGCGTATAAGTGGAAGTGAAGAAGCAAAAAAACTTGTGAAAAAACTGAAAAACGCCAAACGCAAAGAGCGGAAAATAATTGATGACATAGTAAAAAAAGCCTCTCGTGGAGATTATGAATTTATAGACGTTGAAAAAAGAATCAAAGAAGCCATGAACGAAAAGGAGAAAATAGAGAAGGCTATAAAAAATAAATACACATATGATCCGGCAACCAAGAAAAGAATAAAGTTAAACGATGAAGAAGTAAACGCTCTAAAAGATTTGTTTGAAAACGCAGACTTTGACAAGAAAATAGCTGCTCTTGAGTCAGAGAAAAAAGAAGTATTAAAAAGACTTGAGAATGACGTTAAATATGGTTCGTTGTCCTGGGTGATGAAAAACGATTTAAACAAGATGAATGAAGCGACAACTGGGCTTACATCTTGGTTTAACTCAAACGTCCCTATACATGTAGCCATGCAACGGTTTGAAGATTCAACGGGAATACCGCTGTTTTCTAAACACTTCTCGGCGTTGGAAGACGGATACAGAGCTGTAACGGGTGAGTATGAAGAGTTGTCAAAGATGATTAATAACATGGCTGTAAAGAATGACGGAACACCATTATCTTATTCTGAAAGAAAGAAGATAGGGCAATATATGTCAGCCAAAACAACAGGAAAGGAACTACCGGAAATATCCGAAGAACTCAAACAGATAGCAGAGCAAAGAATAAAACCGTTTTTCAAGTTCCTGTTTGATAAATATGAAAACCAGGACATTGTAACAAACGTTTATCTTTATAAAAAAAATAAAGCTCCAGGATCATATATAAGAGGATCGAAAACGATAAAGGAAAAAGAAGATTATTACCCGCTTTATCGGCAAAAGATAAGTGAATTTTTTGAAAATGCCGGCGTGCCAATGAACTCCAATGACTTTTGGGCACGAAACAAGAGATATAGCAACGAGCTTGGAACTATAATTGAAGACCCTTTTAAAGCGTTGGAAATATGGACTAAAACAGCATTGAAAGAAAAATATCTTACAGTTCCGTTAATAGAATTAGAACACAAGTTTATGAACTTTTTCCCGGAAACAAGCGGAACACATCAGTTTATAAGAACATACCTGACTGATTTGGCCGGCAAAGAAATACCTGGGGTATGGAATCACAGATATGATAATGTTTTAACAAAACTGCACAAGAAACTTTTCCCGAATGAGCCTATCCCTACAAATATAAGTAAGGCAACAACAAGAGCATTTCAAAACAGGGTGGTTGGTTCCGCTTTGGCTTATTCAATGCCAGCTTTCTTGAAAAACTTAACTCAAAAACAACTTGGCATTGCCGAATCAGGGACAAAAAACATGATTGATACGTTTATGGCTTCTCTTTCGCCCAAGGCATGGGGAGAGGCGATAGACGCAGGAATAATAAACGACTATATTGAGAAGTCATTGCGTGAAATAAAATTGATGAAGAACATAACTGACGTTCCTGACGTTGGAACAAAGTTAGGCAAGAGACTGCTGCAAGCCGGAAAGGCTGCCGATGTAGCGCAGAAGGTAGGGCTTATACCATATAGCATAATTGGAGATGCGCATAGTAGGGTCTGGGTTTATCTGGCTTCTAAATATGCCGCCAAAAAAGCCATTGAAAAGTTCGCCAAAGGGATAATAGACGTTGATCAATTCCTGAATGAATCGTGAATAATATTCAGCGTACCCCATTACAAAAAAGATTAAAGGAACTACTCGGAAAAGGACAGGTTGATAGAGTTGTTGAGGAAATAGCAAGAAATGCCGTCCTCGATTCTCAATATGGATATGGTTCAAGATATAAAAACATTCAGTCCAGGGGAACGGCCCGATCACTTGAATATTTATTGAGGTTGTGGCCGTATAATTACATGGCTTTGTTTGAAAAGAAGAAGTCAGCCATACAAAGGGAGTTTGAAAGAATAGCTAAGAAGAACAAAAACAAAAGTTTGATGAAACAACTTCCTGAACAATTAAGAAACAACTTGCCGCTCAGGTTTGCGCTTGAAGCATCAGCAGCACAGGCTGCAACGGCAGCGGCAGTGTTCGGCTTATCTGGCGGTGCTATTTCGTCATGGCTATTCTTCTATCCAGTATTGAATGAATTTATGTCAAGGGGAAGAAGCGCAAATCCTGTAACAAAAAAAGCTGTTAAAGACTTCATGGCTGGAGACTGGACGGCTGCCGCAAAGGATCTGGACACAACCAGATTACTTATGGGAATGTCGATGTTATTCCCCGGATCGTTTGCGGCCAAGAGAACATTTGACGCAGCTACAAGGGAAAACCTGACCCCTCGTGAAAGAGCTTTGAAGGCTGCCGGGATACCATTTAAAAAGAAAAAGAAAAGAAAAAGTAAAAGTAAGTATTATTGATGGGGGAATGGTGACTGATATAAATACAAGAATAGCCAAACTTGAAATAGATTGTGAAAATATAAAAGAGTGCGTGGACAAAAACTTTAATGTATATTGTCCCGAAAGGATACGCAACATGATATCAGATGCCATAAAAGAAGCAGCGAAGGAAGCCACACAAACGCATCAGTCAAGCACAATGATTGCCCTTGCGAAATGGGGGGCGGTGATTACTGTTGTAAATGGAATAGCTGGGTTCATTGCGGCTTATTTAAGATAGGAGTTGGAAATGCTTTATACAGGTAATGTAAGTCCTCATTTTACATATGGGGAATTGAAATGTCATTGTTGTGATTACAACGGAACAACTCAACTTCTGGTCAATCAGCTTGAAGTAATGCGACAAATGGCTTGTGATTTGTTTAAGAAGGAAACTCCGATTATTATCTCTTGTGCATATCGCTGCATAGCGCATAACAGAAAGTTAGGGAGCAAAGACAATTCATTTCACGTCAAGGGGCTTGCCGTTGACGTTGTACGCATCGGAGAGTGGACAGCCGATGATAACCATGCCGAAATAATTTCATTAGCTTCTAGGGCCGGTTTCAGGGCTTTGAGAAGTAATGGGTGTGTGCATTGTGATCTTGGAAACATGATTAGGAGGTGATTGTGAAACTGGAGTTGTTAAAAAAGAAAAGTACATGGAGTATGCTGGCTGGGGCTGTAGCCGCTGCTGGGGCTTATGTAGCCGGGGAAATAACATTGTTTCAATTTTCTGCATCATTGTGGGCTGCCGTATCCGGTATTTGCTTCCGTGATGCAATAATGAAAGCGGAAATAAAATGAGAGAAACATACGATTTTTTGAAGACTGTTAAGAAATGGAAAGAAATGACCATCGAGGTAAAAGTGCTTACTGATCCTGAAAACGGGAACAGAGCGTTTCAATGTCCGTCTTGCAAGAAAATGTTTGATAGATATTTGCTTGCGGTTGACGGCCTTATAGGATGCAGAAAGTGTATGGAAAGAACGCCCGGGGGTCTTAAACTGATGATAGCTGAAGGGCTGCTTGACGTGGTTATAGACGGGGTGAAAAAGACCTTGAACGAAAGACTTGCAAGAAGAATAGGGCTGATATAAGAAAAAAGACCGGGGCTTAATCCGGTCGTGTATGGTGGGATAATATGTCAATCAACTGCATTTTAAATCATCGTCATGCTTCAAGTCAAGGTTTTTATTTATAAATCTTTTACACGCTTTATCACTGTTCAGTCTTACAAGCAATTCATAGCCGTCTTCTATTTGCCTTTCACAAAAGTGGCCTTTCTTGTACTTGCAATTCCCGCATGTATTATTCATCCCAATCCTCTATTAAATAATTGTTATCTTCCTTTTTCTTCTTGCTTCCCCCAGGATCGAAGCCGGCGCAGTTCGGAAAGTCCTTCTTCCCCACCGGGTAAAACTTCCACTTGTCTGGGATCTTGCCCTTGTGATACATCTTGAGCAATCGGCAATTACCTTTCTTGTACGCCCGGCACCGCTCGCACAAGTGCAAGATTAACAATTCTGCAACCCTCTTGCGATTGCGGTAAAAGCTTTTTATTTCCTTGATAATCTTATCCAGGGTCTTATTATACATCGCCTTTTTAACGCCACAATAAAACTTGTTTAAGGTGCTTTCCGAGCACCCTGTGACGAATTTAAACTCGTGCCTGGTTATGTTATAACGATCAATAAGCCACTCGATCTCATCTACATATTTCTGTTGCAGATGCCTGGCAACCAATGACGCTGACGGCTTATCAGGTAGCCGCTTGAACTGCTTATCTTCGTCTGGTTGCTCGTCCCAATATTCTGATGCAGGCCAAAGGGCTTGGTGAATAGCGGGCTTGCCGGGACACCAGCCAAAGACATCGGCGACAAACTGTTTAAAGGCTTGTTCATCCTTGACTGGGGTTTCGGAATACGGATCATGCCATATTGCCTTGCCGTCCTCATAAGTGACGGGGAATGTTTCTTGGATTCGTTGGATTGACATTTCGAGTATTTCAAATGTTGTAATCATGCTACATCGTTCGCAAAGTCTATAGCCATTTGTTTGGCATCTTCCAGTGTTTTTGCTTCCCACTCACCCCTGCCGAAACTTTCAGGAATAGGAATTACAGGAATGAGAACCAGCCCTGTTGGTTTTATATGTTTAAAATGCAATGTTAATATTTTTTGTTTGTCTCTGAAAAATATTTCATAATTTAAAAATGTTTTGTTTTCGTCATCTTTCCAAAAATTAATACAGTCTTCGATGAAATTTTCCAAGCTGTCCGGGATATATGCTGGATTTCCTTTTTCAACTTTAGACCCTATTCCAAACCCAAAAATAGCTCTATGACTCCATCCATACCATTTTTTTTCTTTTTCGCAAAAGCCAATGCTACAAATGGAAGAACATGGCTTTTCTTTTTCTGGTTTTATTCCAAGCTTTTTACATAAAAAATAAGCCGTTTTTGGATTGCCTATATAATCTCCGTCCGGTGTAAATGCGGATTTAATGGTAAAATCATCACATCCATATTTTTCCCCTGAACATAATATTGTTCTGACTTCGTACCCGGCTTTATACTTTCTGACTTTTAAAATTTTCCCGTTCACGATCCCCTCCTGTTCAAATGTTGTAATCATTCGTCCCCCATAATCTTGTTTTTTAATTCCTGCATTTTAGGATTATCAACATGGAATAAAACCCTTGATATGAGCCATTCCCCGTTACAATCATTGTCTGGAATAAGGTATTTCATGCAATCCTGTTGAATCTTCAGGATCGTTTCGTTTAATCCGAATATGATGTCCTGCATCCTCAACTTTTCTTCGAGCAGGTCTTTATCGTTTCTTTCGTTCCACAACTTTAAATGTAAGTTTCCTTCTGGATCATTTGTGTATTCCCACGGCGAACATGCACCGCAAGTTACACACACGGCATTAACCGGCGTTCCTTCGCTGTCTTCATTTTGTGTCTGTCTATCAACTTCAGTTCCTCCGCACCACGGACAAGGCTTAATCATTCATCCCCCATTTCTATTATAAGATTTTCCGGCCTCATGGCCTCGTCCACTTTGGCTTCAATGCTCGCCGTTATTCCTGTCACTTCGGCGGCTTTCAGCTTTAGCCACAATTTAAACTTGTCGCTTTCCGCAAGCCGCCGCAACGCTCTCTTTTTGTTTTGAAGCTGTGAGCGTTCCTCTCGGCTTTCGCCTACTGCGCCGGATTCAAGGTGCGTGATCCTTACTCCTGAAGATGTTTTGTTCTGCTTTTGACCGCCCTTGCCGCCCGCACGGAACGTATCAATCCTAAAGTCTTTTTTTGTCACTGAAAATAGTAGTTTCTTCATTCATCCTCCAAATCTTTAACGTAATCTCTAATAATATCGTCTTCGATGAAGTCCAACATCTCTTGCGGTTCAAATATATCATCTGGATTAAATTCATTTCTAACAAAATCTATAATGCGCTGATCTTCAAGATAAACGCTGATATCTCCAATATCTCGGCCTGAAAACGATAATGTTTTCATTCATCCCCCAATCTTATCTTCGCCCATTTAATAGGGTCATGCGGAAACATATCTTTCGGGAACCCACCGGGCATCGCCCATCCGTGATCCGTTTGTTCCGGGTATGTTTTCCAGCCAAACCATCTTACAACTGCCGGCACACCCTTCGGAAAGAATTGCGTTGTAAACACCGCAAGAATCCATTCCCCGTTTTTCGGTGGCTCGTCATATCTCCATTCTGTAACTACACAAGATGTGGTTGTTTTTACCTCCTGATAAACACAGGGCTGAACTATCTCTGATAAGTCTTCACCCTGATCTTCAGTGACCGGGAAAGTTATTGCTACCTTTTTTCCTATTTCATCACATTCCCACGTCGCCTCTGCTTCTTGGCGTTGCGGATAATAGACTGCGCTAATTTTAATTGTCATCTGTTTTTTGTCCTTTCTTTATAACCTCGTTCAACTATAGTTGCAAACTGATGTACTATGGACGAACTAATAATTTTTGCAACGCTTTGTATTACTTCTGAATCTGTTTTAGTGCCGAACCGGTTTTGAGAGATAAGCACATCTATTTCCAATAATTCTTCTGTCATTTTTGTTACTACATCGCCTAGAGTCATTTAGTCACCTTCTTTCCATGACGCATAATGATTCTTGCTTTTGCGTCTGCTTCGGTTACTGGATATGTAGAGGTTGAATAAGACATTTCCACTTTTACTTCTTTCTTCGGTAACCTGCCAAAAAATTCATATAAATAGCGAAATGTGTGATGGTAATTTCTCGCAGCCTCAGGGTTCCTATAAGTGAATCCACCTGAATTTTTAGCCCACTTCTGAGCTGTCTTGATTGAACCGAATTTCTTGATTACCGTCTGTTTGCATCTTAAATCCGTTGATTGTTCAATTCCATAAATCATAATTCCACCCTTTCTTCTGTCTCATAACACATTTTGCCTTCGCTATTCAGTGTAAACCTGTGTATATAACCTGTATTGTTCAGGTCTTGATCTCGCAATGCACCACGCACACTGTTAAGGGCATCCACATAGTTTATCCCTGTGTAAACCCGTTGCCGAAAATAGGCTGTTTGTCCATCTTCCAGCTTAACCGGGATATCGATTTCTCCTATAAAAAACTGTATAACTGCTACATTTTCAAACATTATCCAATCCTCCTTTCAATCTCCGGCATTATTTTCTTAACAGAATCAATAACTGCTTGTTGATCCTGTGACGGCCTCCAGTTATTTATTACCTCGTGGTATTCTCGTTCCTGCCCTGAGTGCTCAAAGTATGTTGCTGGGCAAAGTCTATCGGTCATGAGTATTTTTTCAAGGGCGTTAGCTTTGCCTTTTGTCCGGCGGGATATTTCACCAAGTACATATATACGCCGCTTTTCTTCGTGCGTTAAAGGCTCCAATTCCTCTTTTTTATCTGGTTCGGGTTGAGGCTTGCGCCAGAACTTTCTGGCTATTTCCTCGAACTCTGCCGGGCTTGGGAACTTTGAGCGTGTATGTTGGATCGTTTCCAACGTGAGCATGACCGCTTTTTCCGGGGCCTCGATGACGTTCTCCATGTACAAGCAATAAATGTCATCGCTGAAGGTGCGCCGTAACACCTTGCACAGCAGTTTGAATCTTGTTCTTATAAGCTCGTTGTCATAGTGCATCGTTATCACCCCCATATGTGAAGCGGCGTTTCGTTCCATGTTCCAGCGCCTACAAATGATTCGCCATAAACTTCGGCTGATCCATGAACCAAAGTCAAACCATAAACTTGGGCTGATCCGCAAATAATAGCCGATTCGCAAACCTGAGCCGAACCGTAAACTTGAGCCGATTCGTGAATCCTAGCTAATCCGTAAACCTGAGCCGAACCATAAACTTGAGCAGATTCGTGAACCCGAGCGGATCCGTAAACCTGAGCCAATCCGAAAACTTGAGCCGAGCCATAAACGTTAGCCGATCCGCAAACGTTAGCCGAACCATAAACCTGAGCAGATTCGAAAACATTGACAGATCCGTGAACCCGAGCCGATTCAAAAACCTGAGCCGATCTGAAAACATTGACAGATCCGTAAACCTGAGCCGAGCCGTAAACCGAAGCCGACCCGTAAACATTGACAGATCCGTGAACCCGAGCGGATTCAAAAACTTTGGCGTCGTCATAAACCCAGCAATCGCCATCATGGGACAGGTTATGATGACTTTGTATATACCCGCCAATGTCACCTTTCTTTACATTGCTAAAAGAACGCAACGCCTGAATCCTGTATAGGGTACGGCCTTTGTATTTTATTTTTGTATCCCTCAAAATTTTGTATTTCTTCATGTCAGCAACCGCCTTTCTTTTTTCTTGAAGCCTACTCTGCATAGTGGGGCTTTGTCCGTGTAACCTCTCCGCTTATTCTCGATGGCTGTTATTCCGGGCAACGGTTCTTCCCGCTTTCTACCGGCTGAAGCAAAAGCCCGGTATGTCTTCTCGAAGTCCTTGATAAACCACTTCTCTCGCTCAACCGTAAGATCTGGATGGTTGCACAGTTTAGGCCAACCGCCGTAAGATTCGATAACGGCGTTCATGACCTGATCGGCAAACACGATGCTATCGTAAGGTCCGATCCTGCCAACTACCTCTACGATCTTCAAAGCGGCCATGTGCGCCTGATCTGCCGCCGTGGTTTCGCCCATACCGGCTATGTCTTTAAGTTCTGGAATTGAAGGCAACTTGTTCCCATATGGCTTGATTGTCTGCATAGCCTTCATAAGCAAGTCAATAAAGGCATCTTGCGTCAAGCTCTTGAATGTGTTAAGATACAGCATAAAGATTAGTGGTGATGGCTTGGCATTGTAATACTCGCAAAAAGTATCCCAAGCCATTTCTTTTTTGTTTCCGTCATACTTTTTCTTCATCGTTTTTGTCCTCCTCGTCTGGCCATATTTCGGCCATTGCTTTATGGAAAAAATCGGATGGTATTCCTGACGGCTTTGTAAGCCGTGTGCTGTTGTCATACCTCCCGTTCATAACCTTGGCGAAGTTTTTCGGCCCCATGATCCAAGGCATGTCTGCCCGCCAGTCAGTTGCCCGGCCTGTAAGAAAGTCTGAATCCTCTATCCGGTTAAAGTAGTCCATTACTCGCCCCATATCCCGGTTAAAATGGGCTTTATCGTTCCACCGTGCTTTTATGGAAGCTCTGAGCTTACTATCCAGAAACGCTTCCGGTAGCGAGGCGCATATCTCGTTATAAGCCTGTTTAATTTTCTCATAAGGGCATGGCGGTTTTTTGGTGCGGGTGGACACAGAAGTATTACGAAGCGATAGCGGAGTAATACTTCTCTCTTTTTCTTTTTTATTCTTTCTTTTTCTTCTTTCTTCTTCTTCTATTGTTGTCGTACGGTGTGTCGTAAGTGTGTTGTGGACCGTTCGTAAACTGTGTCGTTCCCTGAACATCAACACCGTCAAAAGTAAAGCCTGCATTGAATTTTACGTGTGTTGCATACTGTGTCGTAAAGTGTGTCGCAATTCCCATGCGTTTTAACTTGTCCAGTGTCGTTCTCACACCCGATGGTGTGTTGTTCTTTCCGCTCGCTTTCGCAAGAGAATTTATCGAAGTGATACATTCTCCGGGATTAACTTCAAAGCGTTTGCCAGAAACAAACATCACCCCTTTTTTGTAATTGACCATGCCATACAAGGCCATTAAAACCGATATTTGTTTAACTGTTAATTGCGGAAAAACATCTGTAAAGATTATTCTCGGTATGCGGACAAAGCCGTTCCCTGTCATTACTTGCCTTCCATTTCCTTAATGGCCGTTATAACGCCTTGTATTTTCTCGTATCCGGGGCTTTTCATACGTCCCTCTACCAAAGCCCTCAACCACGAGAAAGAAACACCGGACTTGTAACAAAGTTCCTCTCCCCTTCCTCCTGATTTAAACTCTCTGCATTTCTGTATTACGTCTTTGAGTTCCACTTGTTTCACCTCCTTTGCCTTTCTATGGTACGTAAGATGATGACGCTTGTCAACCAAAAAAAACTAATCGCACAGAAGATACCGGCACAGCTTGGTTTTATTGCCTGTTCTGTTAATCACGGCTACTTCCAGCACCGGGCCCCCGTCCTTATGCGTGGTTATTTCCATGACAACGTTTGATCCTATGGCTTTACATTCAACCGAACACCTGATCCCGCTTTCTGCCGTGCCCTTCCTTGTAACAGGGTTCGGGCTTTTGCCAAACATCGTTCCAACATAAATATCTTTCACCTTGACAGCCTCCTTATTTTGTGCTTACATCTTCTCGTGATCCTTCAGAAATCTCACCTTGCCGGTACAGCCCACCTCTGTACCGGCTTCCTTTTTGTCACTTCATCAGTTTCAATATCGCCGATATTTGACAGTAACCTGGATTGCTGAATTTACCTCCGACAAAAGCGTTAAACCAGTGTATCCCGATCCCCGTCTTGCTACATATCTCAACCGCTTTTTTGCGGTTCTTCTGACACCATTTACGTGCTTTCTCAATATCTTTATTCGCCATGTTCAAGTTCCTTCCTGAGTGCATAGCAAACGCCTGTCGCATCCGCTATATCATCTGACGTAATGTGTGTGCCTGTTATTTCGCACGCCTTATCAATAGCAAGCTGTTTAAGCTCTTTTCGTTTGGTCTTGCCGCATACCGTGCCCAGAAACAGCTTGCGCCATTCTGACGGCTTGTATT
>Ga0164318_10001152_pt1 | contig 22925 bp, 21 predicted proteins | sample GuaBasSedimGuay9_FD_113734 | JGI IMG/M metagenome (GOLD analysis project Ga0164318, IMG submission 113734) | Subseafloor sediment microbial communities from Guaymas Basin, Gulf of California, Mexico - Guay9, Core 4571-4, 0-3 cm | ecosystem: Environmental > Aquatic > Marine > Hydrothermal vents... | reverse complement strand
CATACCTTGCAGTGATATCCCTGATGACCATTTCTGCGGCACTGTACTCCACCGGGCGATCATGGAAGGGGGCCAATCTGGTTGTAATCGGCGCCGCTGTATTTATGCTTTCGGGTACTGTGATTGTCGTGAATCAGTTCCTTGTTCTCATTCCGAATTCACCGATGATAAGCCTTCCTCTGTACTGGGCTGCTCAACTGATGATAGTCCGGGGGATACAAATCTCCGATTAATATTTAAACTCTTCGCCTTGTCTTTGTCTCCGGGGTTGTGTTAGGTTTTTTACAACAGAGGGCGGGCATCTGATGCCGGACCTGATATAAAGTACTCAAGAAGTTCATATATTCCCGCAATACGGGCGGGAGTTTCTACAGTCTGCCGTAAACGGACTACTATGGGCGAATAACCGACTCGGGTTGCGAATTTTTTATGAATTCTGCCTGAGGCGGCTGTTTTCCCGTTATAACCGGGGGAACAATTGACCGACCATCAGAAAATAATTGTTGAACGCAGAAAAGGCCGGGATATCCAGGCTTTGAGTTTATTCGAAGAGCTTCAATCAGCTCTTGTTCTGCCGAATTTGAAAAAACTCCGCATGCTTACCCTGTATGAAGTTTCGGGACTCAGCCGGAAGGAGCTTTCAACTACGGCACCGGGTCTGCTGTATGAACCCAATAACGATAATGCTCTCCTGACCCTTCCGGCTCTCCCCCGGAGTGATACTCTGATGGCCCGGGAGCTTCTCCCGGGTCTTTTCGATCAGCGTGCGGATTCTGCCGCCCGGGGACTCAGGCTGATTTATCCTGAACATGAAATAGATGTCCGGCGTTCAGATCTTTTTATCTTTCAGGGGAATCTCAACCGGGAAGAAGCCGCAGACATCAGGAAATGGCTTATCAACCCTGTTGAATCCCGTTTAAAAAATCTCAGCTGCAGCTCTCTGGGGGAAGAGGTACCTGAACCCGGTGAGGTTCCCCGGCTCAGCGGCTTCCGACAACTTGATGATACCGGGTTGGAAAACCTGCGGTTGGGTTACGGCCTGGCTCTTGCCGGGGAAGATCTTGTTTTTATCCGCGGCTGGTTTTCGGAAAATGAAAAACGGGATCCGACTCTGGCAGAACTTAAAGTTCTTGATACCTATTGGTCGGATCATTGCCGTCATACCACCTTTGAGACTGAGTTGAGTTCAATCACTGTGGAAAAGGGGCCGGAGTTCGATGAAATTACCGCCGCTTTAGCCGGTTGGGATGAAGCCCGAGCCTTTTGCGGTCGGGGTATGAAGCCGAAAACCCTGATGGATCTGGCCACTATTGCCGCCCGGGAAGCCCGGATGAAGGGAAAGCTGAAAGACTGGGATGTCTCTGAGGAAATTAACGCCTGCACTTTGAAAGTGGATGCCCTGATAGACGGGAAAAGGGAACCATGGCTTTTATCTTTCAAGAATGAAACTCACAACCATCCAACCGAGATTGAACCCTATGGCGGGGCATCCACCTGCCTGGGGGGTGCGGTAAGAGATCCTCTTTCCGGCAGGGCCTACGTCCATCAGGCTTTGAGGATTACAGGCGGCGCCGATCCCAGGCAGAATCCCTCTGATGCGAGGCCCGGGAAACTTCCCCAGAGACTCATCGCCCATGGCGCCGCCGGGGGATATGCCGGATATGGAAACCAGTTGGGGATAGCCACAGCCTTTGTCCGTGAGTTCTACCATCCGGGATACGAGGCGAAGAGACTTGAATGCGGGGCGGTAATGGGGGCTTCTCCGGCTGACCATGTCCTGAGAGAGAAACCGCTTGCCGGGGATAAGGTGATACTTGTCGGCGGACGCACCGGCCGGGACGGGATAGGCGGCGCCACAGGGTCGTCGATGGCCCACAACGGGAACTCCCTGGAGAAGGCCGGAGCCGAGGTGCAGAAGGGCAACCCCCCGGAGGAGCGGAAGCTGCAGAGACTGTTTCGGAATCCAAAGGCGGCTGGACTGATTCGCCGGTGTAACGATTTCGGCGCCGGGGGTGTATCGGTAGCGATTGGAGAACTTGCTGACGGCCTGGAAATCAATCTGGATGAGATCCCGGTGAAGTACCGGGGGCTGAATGGGCTGGAACTGGCCCTCTCGGAATCCCAGGAGAGGATGGCTGTGGTGGTTCACCCAGAAGATGCGGATACCTTTATCAATCTGGCCGCCGAAGAAAATCTGGAAGCGGTTGTTGTCGCTGAGGTAACTCAGGGCCGTCGGCTGAAAATGAACTGGCGGGGGAAGCCGGTGATAAACCTCAATCGGGATCTGCTGGATACCAACGGGGTGCGCCGGCAGGCTGAAGTACGGGTTCGGCCGGTTTCCTCAACCGCCGGCTCTTCCGATTCTTTTCAGGAACTTCCCTTGAGTGTGAAGTCTCTGAAAGAAGTGCTGGGTTCTGTGGAACTCTCCTCCCGCCGGGGGTTGGAGGAACGTTTTGACGGCAGTGTGGGGGGTACCACGGTTTTAGCCTCCCACAGTGGAGTGAAACAGCTCACCCCGGCAGAAGCTTCGGTTCACCTGCTTCCCGGCAGGGGGGACGTGGAGACTGCCGGTGTGATGGCTGTGGGTTTTGATCCGGTTCTTGCATCAGCCAGTCCGTTCCGGGGAGGTCAGTACGCTCTGATTGAGGCTCTCTCCAGGGTGATAGCGGTGGGGGGCAGCTGGCGTAAGGCCCGATTCAGTCTTCAGGAGTTTTTCGGCCGCACCGACCGTGGGCCTGAGGCCTGGGGGGAACCCCTGGCAGCTTTACTTGGAGCTCTTACAGTGCAGCGGAAGTGGGATTTACCGGCCATCGGCGGGAAAGACAGTATGAGCGGCAGCTTCGGGGAGCTGAATGTTCCACCGACGATTATTGCCTTTGCCGCGACGGCCATGGATGCCACCCGGGCGGTTTCTGCTGCTCTCTCCCGGGGGGGATTAACCCTGGCACTGGTATCCCGAGGGACTAATGCTCCGGGACTTGCCGCCGGTTCACCGGACTTCGACTGTCTTGAGGCCGGGTGGGACTGGGTGGAAAGTCTGGGCGGCAGAGGTCATTTAAAATCCGCAGCCTCAGTGGGAAGGGGCGGATGGGCCGCAAAACTGGTACTCATGTGCCTGGGCAACAGCCTCGGAGCGGAACTTGAAAATGTTCAGAACCCGTATTCTGCGGACTACGGCGCGGTAATCATCGCATCGGATTTAAGCGTGGAAGAACTGAAGGCCGACGCCGGGAAAACCGGAGTGCGGGTTAGAATCCTGGGACGCAGCAGCGCGGATCCGGTTATCTCATGGACCGGAGGATCGATAAACCTGGAAGAAGCCGGTGAAGCCTGGAGAGACCCTATGTCCGAAATCTGGCCTGAGGATCGCAGCCGGAATAAGAAAGTGGAACTGGCCACTGCGAGGATATCTCAACCACGGGTAAGCGGGGTAAGCGGGGACTTTCAGGGAAAACCGAGAGTGTGCATCCCTGTATTTCCGGGAACCAACGGCGAGGATGATGCTTTCAGGGCTTTTTCAAGGACCGGAGCAAAGGCCCTTGAACATGTTTTTCTCGATAGAAAGCCTGAGGAACTGGATGAGGCTCTGGCTGCTTTTGCCCGGAGCATTGATGAAAGTCAGATTCTCTACATTTCCGGGGGATTCTCAGCGGGGGATGAGCCTGATGGGGCGGGGAAGTACATCGCTGCGGTACTCCGGCAATCGAGGGTAGCCGATGCGGTGGCCGGGCTTCTGGAAAGAGATGGGCTTGTTCTGGGTATCTGCAACGGTTTTCAGGCCCTGATTAAAAGCGGCTGGCTGGTAAACGGGCAAAGCGGGATTCCCGGAGAGAATCACCCGGCTCTTACCCATAACCGTATCGGCCGTCATGTGGCCCGGATAGTCCGAACTGTTGCCACCGGTGCGGATAGTCCATGGCTCACACAGATTGACCGGGGAGATATTCACTGTATGCCGGTGAGTCATGGTGAAGGGCGATTTACCGCAGCTCCGGAAGTTCTAAAGAGTCTGGCTGCAGCCGGCAGGATTGCCTTTCAATACTGTGATTCTGATGGTGTTCCGGGAATGGGTGGGGATGTGAATCCCAACGGTTCTGATATGGCGGTGGAGGGGCTTCTCTCTCCCTGCGGCCGGATACTCGGGAAGATGGGACATAGTGAACGGTGGCGTAAGGGAACTTTGATAGATATTCCCGGGATGGAAAATGAGCAGCCGCTGATAAGCGGAGGCGTGGGTTGGTTTTTGTAGTGGTCCGGGATGAGGAATCGGGAGGTGAGTTATGAGGGTCGGGATTTTGTTTGGAAGCCGCAGTGATGTGGAGATGATGCGGGGGGCGGCCCGTTGTCTTGAGGATTTTGAGATTCCCTGGGAGGCTCATATTCTTTCGGCCCACCGGGTGCCTGAGGAATTGGAGCATCAGCTTGAACTGATGATGGAGAGAGGTGTGAAGGTTTTTATCTGCGGTGCGGGTCTGGCGGCTCATCTGCCGGGGGTGGTGGCTTCAAAGACCGTACTGCCTGTGATCGGGGTGCCTCTTTCGGCAAAGCTGAACGGAATGGATGCACTTTATTCCATGGTTCAGATGCCCAAACCCATACCGGTGGCCACTGTGGGGATCGATAATTCGTTTAACGCCGGGATGCTGGCGGTTCAGATGCTCTCTCTTGGTAATGGTGATCTCTCCCGCCGTCTGGTTTCATGGCGTGAGCAGATGAAAATTGATTTTACCGCCGATAACGGCGGAGGGGTGGAATTGTGAAAGATATTGAAAAAATAAAGATGATTTATGAGGGCAAGGCCAAGAAAGTGTGGTCTACCGACAATCCGGATTTTGTTATCATGGATTACAAGGATGATGCCACGGCGTTTAACGGGGTGAAAAAGGGCACAATTGTCGGGAAAGGAGTGGTGAACAACACCATGAGCGATCTGATGTTCACCATGCTGGAAAAAAACGGGATTAAAACCCATTTTGTAAAGAAACTCTCTGATAGAGAGACTCTCTGCCGCCGGGTTTCCATCGTTCCTCTGGAGGTGATTGTCCGGAACATCACCGCAGGGAGCATGGCCAAACGTTTGAAAATTGAAGAGGGGATTGTACTTCCCCGTCCTGTTCAGGAGCTCAGCTGGAAAGATGATGAGAAAGGCGATCCCCTGATTAACGACTACTATGCCCTGGCCCTGGAACTTTCCACCGAAAAGGAGCTGGCGGAAATCCACGGGGCTGCAGGGGAGGTGAACCGTCTCATGAAGCCCTTTTTTGACGGGTTGGGAATTACTCTGGTTGACTTTAAGCTCGAGTTCGGTAAAACCGCTGATGGGGTATTGCTGCTGGCCGACGAAATAAGTCCGGATACCTGCCGGTTCTGGGATAAGGAAACAGGTAAAAAACTGGATAAAGACCGTTTCCGACGGGATTTGGGGGACGTTGAGGATGCCTATGCTGAAATACTCTCCCGGGTGGAGTCAGGAATTGAAGGCTGAAAGTGGTAGTTTCCGATGATGATAAGCTGCACGAGGAGTGCGGTGTTTTCGGCCTCTGGGCTCCCCCTGATGCCGAGGATGCAGCCGATGAGGTATATCGGGGACTATTGGCTCTGCAGCATCGGGGTCAGGAAAGTGCCGGTATCACTGTAGGACAGAACGGCGGACTGAAAACGGAAAAGGGAATGGGATTGATTTCCCAGGTGTTCAGTGCCGGAGATCTGGAAAAGATGAACGGCCATCTGGGAATCGGACATGTAAGGTATTCCACCGCCGGTGCGAGTAACCTCGCCAACGCCCAGCCTCTGGAGGGGCATGGAAAACTGGGGGATCTGGCTGTAGCCCACAACGGAACTCTGGTGAATGCGGGTGTTCTCCGATCCCTTCTGGAGGATGGGGGAGTGCTTTTCAGAACCGAAGCTGATTCAGAGGTTCTTTTGGCGATGATTGCCCGTAAGGCGGCAAAGGGTCTTGAGAATGCGGTTACCGAGGCGATGAGTGCGGTGAAAGGCTCATACGCCCTGGTGATGCTGGTTGGCGATAAGCTGATTGGTGCCCGGGACCCTCATGGTATACGTCCGATGGTATTGGGAAAGAAGGGAAATCGATGGTATCTGGCTTCGGAGTCCTGTGCACTGAAGTCTGTGGGGGCGGAAACAGTCCGGGATGTAACCCCGGGAGAAGTTATCCTGATAGATGAAGAGGGCCCCAGAAGCATAGAACAGGATCTGGCCAACGAGCGGGCCACCTGTGTCTTTGAATACATTTATTTTGCCCGGCCGGACAGTCGGATTGATGGTATTTCAGTGATGGAAAGCCGCCTGGCCATGGGAAGGGAACTGGCCAGAGAGTGGGAAGTTGAAGCGGATCTGGTTTGCGGGGTACCGGATTCCGGGGTGCCGGCGGCTTTGGGCTTTGCCCGGGAATCGGGAATTTCCTACGGTATGGGTTTTATAAAAAATCACTATGTGGGACGCACCTTCATTAACCCGGACCAGAAGATGCGGGAAAGGGCCGTATCGGTGAAACTCAGTGTTCTAAAAGGTGAAGTGGAAGGGAAGATAGTGATTCTCATTGATGACTCCATCGTTCGGGGAACAACCAGCCGCCGTCTGGTTACCCTGATGAGGGAGGCCGGGGCAAAAGAGGTTCTTTTCGGTGTTGTGTCTCCTCCGATAACGTATCCCTGCTATTTCGGGATTGATACTCCTGTGGCTGCCGATTTGATTGCCCATGCCAAGAACAACGATTCCATAAAAAATGCTCTCGGGGCGGATGAACTCTCATATTTAAGTCTGGATGGGTTGAAAAAAGCTCTGGAACGTAAAAAAGGCTTCTGCCTGGGCTGCCTGACCGGGACATACCCCATACCCCCGCACAAGCTTCGAAAGGTAGAAGAACAATGGTAGAAAAAGTAGATAAAGGGAAAACAAAAGGTTCTCAGGTCAGTTACAAAGATTCAGGAGTTGATAAGGCTGAAGGTTACCGGGCGGTAGAAAAAATGAAGGCCGGTGTTGCCGGCACCCGGGGGCCGCAGGTTCTCACCGGGCTTGGATCTTTTGCCAGTCTCTACGCCCTGGAAGGATGGAGTAATCCTGTATTGGTAGCCGGAACCGACGGTGTGGGAACCAAGCTGCGACTGGCCCTGGATGAGGGAAAATACGATGTAATCGGCCGGGACTGTTATGCCATGGTGGCAAACGACATTCTCTGTCATGGAGCCCGCCCGCTTTTTTTCCTTGATTATCTCGCCTGCGGTAAACTGAATGCGGATACGGCTGCGGAAATTGTTGCCGGTATGGCCGGGGCCTGCCGGGAGGATGGCTGCGCCCTTGTCGGTGGAGAAACGGCGGAAATGCCCGGTTTTTATACTTCTGGTGATTACGATGTGGCCGGATTTGCCGTCGGTGCAGTGGAACGTTCGAAAATGGTGGATGGTTCCGGGGTAGGTGAGGGGGATGTGATTATTGGAATTGCTTCCAATGGGCTGCATTCCAACGGATACAGCCTTGTACGTGCTTTGTTTACCGATACCACTGTGGATTTCAAGGGCAGACCTGTTATTGATGAGCTGCTGATTCCAACCCGGCTTTACGGCTCTCCTGTGAGAAAACTGCTGGATAGTGATTTTGACATTAAAGGAATGGCCCATATCACCGGCGGCGGTCTGCCGGAAAACCTTCCCCGGGCATTCAACCGCAAAGTGTTTGAGGCTCATGTTGATACAACCGCATGGGCTGAGCCGGATATCTTTGGATATATTCGCTCCCTGGGAGTACCTGAAGGGGAGATGAAAGGTACTTTTAATATGGGGATAGGGTTTGCTCTGATTGTTTCCGAGCCTGTTGCACAAGCTGTTTCAGATGTTCTTGATGAATCGGGAGAAAAATCCTGGATTATCGGCAGGATTCACAAGGGACAGGGAGGGGTATGCTACGTTTAGCGGTTCTGGCCTCTGGGAACGGCTCAAACCTGCAGGCCATACTTGATGCCTATGAAGGGGGATTGCTGAGAAATCTTCAACCTGTGCTGTGTGTTGCAGACCGTTCCTGTAAAGCCCTGGAGAGAGCAGCAGCCTGGGGATTGGAAACCGTATTACTGGAAGGAAAGCACAATGGGGAGAAGTTATCAGAGGCTCTGGGCCGTCAGCTCTCAGATCGAAGAATCGATATTGCAGCACTCGCCGGTTGGCTGAGTATCATAAGCGGGAAGCTTACCCGGGAATGGACCGGCAGGATGGTCAATATACATCCCTCACTCCTGCCTGAGTATGGAGGGAGGGGTATGTACGGGGAACAAGTACACAAAGCTGTATTGGATGCAGGGGAGAAACAAAGTGGTTGTACGGTGCATTTTGTAACTGACTCCATCGACGGCGGAAAGATACTCGGTCAGTCCCGGGTAAAGGTATTAAAAAACGATACACCTGATAGTCTGGCTGCTCGAATACTCATTGAAGAACACCAACTCTATCCGAAGATTCTGGCCGATCTTACAGATTCTTTCACAGCCGAATAGCGGATAAGAGCTCATTATTAATTCTTGCTTTCATATGGTTTAATTTTAGAGGTATAATGAGACGCATGCAGTCACTACTCGAAAATAGAGATACTGATTTTGCTCCGGCATTCAGGTTTGATTCTTCTCAGCTTAAAAGGCAATCCACTCTTATCAGAACTACCGGAAGAATTATCGATGTACTTGATGCGGCGCCGTATATCGCTGTGGTGACGAACACTGCAAGACAGATTGTTTACGGCAACAGTGAGCTTTATTCCTATCTCGGGCGTGATACTGTCGATATAATCGGTAAACGTCCGGGGGAAATGCTGGGATGTACCAACGCCCACGATCATCCCGGAGGCTGCGGAACAGGGCAAAACTGCCGATTCTGCGGGGCTGTTGCTGCAATTCTGGAAGCACTGAAAACCGGAGAACGGGTAACCCGGGAGGCTGGCCTTCTCATAAAGCAGAAAGAAGGATTTATCGCTTTTGATACCAATGTTACTGCTTCTCCTCTTAATATTGGAAATGAGCGGTACCTGATTGTTTTTTTTGATGACATCAGTTCCAGAAAAAGAAGGGAGGGTCTGGAAAGAACCTTCTTTCATGATGTGATGAACACCGCCAGCGGCCTGAAAAATCTGGCACTGTACCTCAGCGATTCCAGAAAAAATGAAAATGATATTAATCATGCGGCTCAGCTGCTGGTAGACCAGAGTTCATTTCTTATTGAAGAGATCCGCGGCCAGCAGCAGCTGATTGAAGCAGAATCCTCAACTCTGGCTGTTAACCTGCAATTAATTGAATCTCTCGTTCTTTTTACTGAAGCAAGAACCGCAGCCGAAGCATTGAGACAAGCTAATGGGAAGAGCATTGTTTCCAATGCGGGAAGTCCATCTATCGGCATACTCACCGATCCCTCCCTTCTCAAGCGGGTATTACTGAATATGTTGAAGAATGCCCTGGAGGCAACGGAATCCGGAGGAGAGATACGTTTTTCAATGAATTATGAATCCGGGGATATTGTATTTAAAACATGGAATCCCACGGGTATGAACGAAGAGGTGAAATCCCGGATTTTCCAGCGTTCTTTTTCCACCAAAGGCCCGGGCAGGGGTATCGGTATCTACAGCATGCGTCTGATAACAGAACAGTACCTTCATGGCTCGGTTTCCTTTACTTCAAACACCGATTCCGGCACAGAATTTACGGTCCGAATTCCACGAACTAGCAAAACGCCCATCGGGATTTGAAATATCTACAAAAAGTCATTGCAGGAGTTTTTATGACTAAACATGCCCTCTTAAGTGTTTTTGATAAAACAGGAATTGCAGATTTCGCCCTATTTCTTATAGGCGAAGGATTTTCACTGTTATCGACCGGAGGAACCTTTAAAGTTCTGGTAGAAGCGGGATTGGATGTTACTGAAGTCTCCAGCTACACACAGGCAGATGAGATTCTCGATGGTAGAGTAAAAACTCTCCATCCCAGGATTCATGGTGGTTTATTGGGCCGCAGGGATGATGAGGGTGATTTAAAAACAATGAAAGAACTGGGTATCAACCCCATTGATGTTGTGGTGGTGAACCTGTACCCCTTCTTTGAAAAATCCGGTGAAAATCTCCCCCTTGATGAGCTGATTGAGTTTATTGATATCGGCGGTCCGACGATGATGCGTTCCGCTGCAAAGAATCACAAGTTTGTGACTGTTGTAACAGATCCTTCAGATTATAAAGATCTGATGAGCGAGTGGAAATCCGGGAAGGGTCTTTCTTCGGCCACTAACAGAAAACTGGCTGGAAAGGTTTTTGCTCTCACCTCTGCATACGATGCGGCGGTTGCAGCCAGTTTACTCGGGGATAAGGACACTCCGGAGTGGCTTACCGGTTCTTACAGAAAATCGTCTGAACTCCGATACGGAGAGAACCCCCACCAGAGAGCCGCCTGGTACACCCCCTCTTCCTCTGCAGCCTTTGGAGCTTTGAGCGATCTGGTTCAGCACCAGGGCAAAGAACTCAGCTTCAATAATATCAGGGATCTTGATGGTGCCTGGCGATCCGTATCCGAATTTGAAGATACCGCCTGTGTGGGTGTAAAACATGCAGCCCCCTGCGGTGCCGCCCTGGGAGCTTCAACTCTGGATGCATGGGAAAAGGCCAGGGATGCCGATCCGGTATCAATCTTCGGCGGTATTGTAACGTTCAACAGGGAGGTGGATGAGACTACAGCACTCTCCCTTTCAAAGCTTTTCCTTGAGGTAATTGCGGCGCCGGGTTATTCAGGAGCAGCTCTTAGTGTGTTCAGGAAGAAAAAAAACCTTCGAGTGCTTTCCATTCTCAGACCTGCTTCCGACCGATGGGAGGCTCTGCCGGTGGACGGCGGTATCTGCCTGCAGGAAGTGGACCGGGGTTTTCTTCCGGAGTCTGAGTGGACTGTTCCGACTGAAGAAAAACCAACTATCGATCAGATGCGTGATTTAGCTTTTGCCTGGAAAGTGGTAAAGCATGTGAAGTCAAATGGTATTGTCCTTGCTTCAGGTTTAAAAACCACCGGCATCGGAACCGGACAGCCGAGCCGTGTCGGTGCCGTGGAAAACGCCATCAGGGCTCTCGAAGGTAAAGATGCTTCCGGAGCCGTAATGGCGTCTGATGCCTTTTTTCCCTTTGACGATGCGGTGAAGGCTGCTTCTGCCGCAGGAATATCCGCCGTGATTCAGCCGGGTGGATCCCTCCGGGATGAGGATTCCATCAGATTCTGTGATGAGGCAGGTATCCCGATGGTTTTCACCGGTCGGCGGCACTTCAGGCATTAATACATATGAAAAAGAAGTCAAAATAATATTAGCTAATACTAATATCTCTTTTATCTATAAGTAATTCCATAAACATTACTTGACAGTGATTTTTCTGCGTAATAAAGTATACTAATTAAATAAATATTAATTTATATACATAAAATTATATATGGAGCTACTAACTTGCATCAGTTTTCCAATGTTATTAAGAATGACGTCCTTCATTCGTTGAGGAGGTGGATATGAGAAACTTCAAAGCGCGGGTTATTCTGCTGATACTGACTCTGTGTATCTGGTATCTGCTAACATATCCGTTTGATTCTCAGGAACTTATTGCCGGAGGAATAACAGCCCTTGTTCTTATTCTTCTTCCCCTGCCGGGTATCGGAATCCTTGGGGACTTCCGTTGGACCCCCAAGGCCTTCATTTTCGGTTTTGTCTACCTCTTTTATTTTCTCTGGCAGCTTTTAAAGGCCAATGTTGATGTGGCTTTCAGGGTTCTTCACCCAAAACTGCCGATAGAGCCGGGGATAGTCCGGGTTAAAACAAAACTGAAAACGCCACTTGGCCGCTTGCTGCTGGCCAATTCCATCACCCTCACCCCGGGGACAATCACCGTTGAGTCGGATGGTGAAGATTTTTATGTTCACTGGATTAAAGTTGAAGGTATTCACGACAAGGAAAGAACAGAAAAAATTGTAGCCGGATTTGAAGGCTTTCTGGAGGTAATCTGTGGCTGATCAATTATTCAATATCGCAGCAGTTATCATGCTTATTTCCCTGGTATTGGCGATTGTACGTCTGCTCCTGGGACCGACAGTCGGCGATAGGGCTGTTGCCCTGGATGCTATGACGATAATTTCTCTGTCGTTAATCGGCTGGATTGCACTGAGTACGGGCCGGGGCATCTATATGGATGTTGCCCTTGTCTACGGGCTCATCAGTTTTGTCGGCATTGTGGCCATAGCCCGGTATCTGGAAAGGGGATTGTAGGATGGAAATTCTCGGAGGCATATTTGCCATCATTGGATCTTTTTTTCTCTTCCTGGCAGCTTTAGGTCTCATCCGTATGCCCGATATGTACGATCGTATGCAGGCCGGTACCAAAGCCACAACTCTGGGAACCATGTTGTTTCTTATCGGTCTTGCCATGGCGGAACCCCTTTGGATTGGAAAGTCCGCTTTGCTCATCCTCTTTGTTATTTTTTCCAATCCTCTTTCTTCTCATGCTCTTGCCAGGGCCGCTCACCATGCCGGGATTACCCTTGGTGAACGGGCCGCATGTGATGAACTGGCAGGAGCTTGTGAGGACGAGGAGGAGACAGTATGAATATTTTTATCGTAATTATTCTTGGAGTGCTGATGCTGGCCGCCGCAGGAACAGCTCTTTATATGAAGAGCCTCAGTGCCGCTGTTATTGCAGCCGGAGCGGTAAGTCTGCTGGCCAGTGTCCTTTACCTGCTGCTGGCAGCACCGGATGTAGCCATGACGGAAGCGGCAATCGGTTCCGCCCTTACTACAGTGGTTTTCCTCTATGCCCTCTCACGAATGAGGGGTACAAAAAAGGAGGATCCCCGTGATTAAAAGATTTCTGGCAATTATTGCCCTGCTGGGTGCAGCCGCGGTGCTGCTTCCCTTTGTTCTGAATCTCCCCACTGAAGAGGCACTTCCTGAGCTGGCTTCAAAGTATATTGAGAATGCTCCCGGAGAACTTGGAGCTGCAAATCTGGTTACCAGTATTATCGTAACTTACAGAGGGTTAGATACTCTGGGTGAAGTTGCGGTGCTATTTGCAGCAACCGCTGCAGTGGGACTGCTTTTGAAAAGAACCGGTAATGAGGTGGGTGTTTCCCATTGGAAATCCTCTGAGATTCTGAAGTCAGGGGGCGGTTTCTTATTCCCCCTGATTATTCTTTACGGTGTTTACATCTTCCTACATGGTCATTTAACCCCCGGCGGTGGTTTTCAGGGTGGTGTGGTTATTGCCACCGGCTTCCTTCTTCTGCTGCTCTCCGGATCTGTAGACAGCTTCAACCATACGGTAATGTCCCTGGTTGAATCACTTTCGGGTTTTGCATACGTTGCCGTAGCCCTTGCGGGCCTTATCTGGGCAGCAGGATTCCTGGACCCCCGATTTCTTCCTCAGGGGGATTTCGGACGCCTTTTCAGCGCCGGAGCCATTCCCGTAATCTACAGTCTTATAGGGTTAAAAGTAGGTGCGGAACTCCTCGGTATTCTTGACGCCATGCGCTGCAAGGTACGCAGAGAAGGGGTAACTGCATGATTATTCAAATTATCGTTTCAGTAGGAGCCCTGCTGGTTCTTATCGGCCTGTGGGGTCTGCTTACCCGGCGGAACCTCATTAAGATGATTATCGGTTTTTCAATAATGGATACGGGGACTCACCTCATCATTGTGGGCCTGGGTTACCGTGAGGGAGCGACGGCACCGATACTGGATTCCTCTATTACGCCTGGAACCCATTTTGTTGACCCGATTCCCTCCGCACTGGTTCTGACAGCTATTGTTATCGGCCTGGCCGTTACGGCTCTGATGCTTGCCTACGCCGTCAGACTTTATTCCTCCCGTGGATCTGCACTGATTGAAGATTTCAAGGAGAATGCCCTGTGAATCCGTTAATAGCTCTGGCAGTACTGATGGGTACTGCATTCACCATGCCGCTTTTTGAGAAGGCCGGGTTAAAACCGGCCCGGCTGATTTTTCTGGCGGCTCTTACCCTGCTTCTTGTAATTTCCGGCGGAATCCTTGTGAATCTGCTCAATGGTGCTCCGGATCTGGAAGTTGCCACCGCCGGTTTTAAAGCTCCGTTTTCCATTAATTTCCGGATAGGTCTGGCTGAAGCGGCGGTATGGAGCGCTGCAGCTCTGGTGCTGTTGATCGGCGGTTCTTATATGATACATCGGGAAGAAGACGGGATGTACGACCGTATGCTCTACCTTGTTCTGGCACTGGGTGTTACCGGCCTGATACTCACTCGAGACCTTTTCAACCTTTTTGTATTTCTTGAAATCAGTTCGATTGCAGTCTACGGGCTGATCGGCCGAGGAGGGGAACGATCACTGCAGGCCGGGTTCAAGTACATGATTGCCGGCGGAATCTCTTCCATCCTGTTTCTTATCGGCACGGTTTTTCTTTACCGCTTAACTGGAACTCTGAATATTGACGGAATGGCTGCAGCTGCCGGAAGCGGTAGTCTTGCCGGGACTGTCGGTGCTTCTGCAGTCTTCATTCTTGCCATATCCATGCTTATTGAACTGAAGCCATTTCCAGCCAACGGCTGGGCTCTGGATGCCTACCAGGAAGCTCCCTCGGGGATCGGTGCTTTATTATCATCCGCCCAGGCTTCAGCCGTGTTTATTGCTTTTACGAAAATCAGTCCACTGTTCGGTGACCGTCTTGCTGCGGTACTCGGCGGAATCGGAATGTTAACGTTCTTTTTTGCCAACCTGATGGGTATGAGGCAGAAGGATGAGAAAAGAATGTTCGGTTATTCCTCAACCGGTCAGATCGGGCTTGTGATATTTGCCTGGTTCGCAGTACGGGGAACAGGAATGCCTGAAACTGCCGCATGGTTCATTGTCGGCGGTCTGTTATTAACCCATCTATTTGCCAAAGCGGGATTATTCTGGTTATCAGGGCTTGCAGATAAAAGCAAAGGTGAAGGTGGAAACGGGTTTCTTCATAAAGTTCTGCCATCAGCTCTGGCGGGAATATTTGTAATGTCCCTTCTGGCATTACCGCCTTTCCCCTCCTTCTTTGCGAAGATGGAATTGGTGAAACTGCTGGTAACAGGCGGCTCCTGGTGGATTCTCACCGCTTTATTTCTGGGCTCATTGTTTGAAGCTGCCTACTTGTTCACATGGCTGGTAAAGAAAACCAAAGCCGAGTGTACCGATGGCGGCGCCGATACAGTCAATGGAGACAGCCTGGTAGTCGGTAAAAGAGCCGGGCCTGATATCCTGACGGATTCGCCGGCAGCTGAAGTCTCATCTTTACTGAAAAGTTCAACATCCCTGTGGGTTGTGATACCTGCACTGGCCCTTGGCGGACTTTCGGCAGCCTGGGCATATATGGCCGGTGTTTTTAATGTAATTGCTATGGCACCTTTTGCCGCTGCACTGCTTATGCTGCTCCTCGCCTTTCTTCCCGGAAGAGTCCGCGGTTTTCTGGCAGTTCTTGTATCAGCTGCCGCAGCCTGGTGGATATGGCCCCGGACCGAAGGTATCGATCAGATTTTTGCGATGCTGTTTCTCGGAGGTGGTTCATTGAATCTCTTTGCAGGACTGTACCGGAAAGACCGCAGACCGGGCTTCTGGGCCTTTTCCCTGATGACGGTGCTCTCCCTGGGGGCTCTGGTTCTTGCAAGGACTCCACTTGAAATCTTTATGGCATGGGAAGTGATGTCAGTCGGTGCTGTATTGATTGCTCTGCAGGGAAAAAGAGCCGCAGGTCCGGCGAGAACCGGAATGCTGTTCGCCCTGGGCGGCGGTTACCTGCTGATGACAGTTCTGATGTCAATCGGTACAACGACAGTTCTTTCTCCAGCAGTTGCAGCTATTCTTGTGGTAATAGCCTTTCTTTCCAAAAGCGGTGCTCTGGGGCTGCATGTCTGGGTTCCCGGCTCCTATGCCGAGGCCGATAATGATGCAACCAGTCTCCTTTCGTCGGTAATTAGTAAAGCCGGAATCTGGGCCATGATGATTTTCAGTATCAGGATACTTCCCGGTATTTACGGCCTGGACGGTCCTGAGCTGTGGCTGCAGGCCTTTAACAGCGGGCCTTTTTCCTTTCTCTCCGGTATACTCGGGTGGATCGGTGTCCTGACAGCACTTGTTGCGACAATAGTCGCCGTTTTTCAGGAGGATATCAAATACACTCTGGCCTGGAGTTCCATCAGTCAGCTGGGATATATCATTCTCGCTTTCAGTCTGTTCGACCACTTCGGCTGGACAGCAGCTATCTATCTTTCAATTAACCATTTCCTTTTTAAAGCCATGCTTTTTCTGGCAATTACAGGTGTAATCTACCGGGTGAAAACCAGGCTGATGTATAAAATGGGGGGCTTGATTGCACCCATGCCCATAACATTTATCACTGTTCTGATTGCTATCATCGCCCTTGCCGGCGTTCCCCCTCTTTCGGGTTTCGGCGGAAAGTGGCTGGTTTACTCCGCATTGATTCAAGGCGGCAGGCCTGTTCAAGCCGCTTTGGCTATGTTTTCCAGCGGAATTGCCTTTCTTTACCTTTACCGTCTGATACACTCCATTTTTCTCGGACAGAGAAAAGACGATTCTCTGGGAATAAAAGAAGCACCGTTCTGGCTCATACTGCCGCAGATTGTTCTTATTGCATTAATAATGCTGATCAGTGCCTTCCCGACGGTGATACTCAAACCCATCATTGCAGCTGTAGGAGAATTAATGCCGGCGGTTATCGGATTTGAAGGTTCTACTCTGATGAGTGCTATCGGTTATTGGAACGGCAGCTGGGTGATGTATGTCACTATGGGTGTTTTCATGATACCGCTGGTGTTGCTGCTTATCGGAACTGGCCGGAAAACACGAAAAGTGAAGCAGTTCAACATCGTTTTTGCAGCTGAGCGCCCGTACCGGCCTGAAACAACTCATTATGCCCATAACTTTTTTGCCCCGTACCGTAAAGCACTTGGATCTCTAATGAATCCATTGGGAAGAAAATTCTGGGAAGGCAGTGCCGGCGGTGTTACTGCTGTATCATCAGCTTTTCGGCGCCTTTATACGGGTAACGGACAGACATATGCCCTGCATATCGTGTTATTCACGATGGCTGCGGCTCTATTTGCGGGGGTTTTCGCATGACAATTCTGGGTCAGATCGGAGCAGCCGCATTTTCGGTGTTCATCTTCATCAATTATGGTTTTCTTCTGGCAGGCAGCATGGCCCGGATAAGAGCCCGGGTTCAGGGACGTATCGGGCAGCCTGTCTATCAGCCTTATATCGACATTCTTAAAAACAATGCCAGGCGGACAGCCGTCCACCATGGTGTGATGTTTTTTCTCGGGCCGGTGTTCCGTCTTGCAGGTGGACTGGGAACCTTCCTGTTCATTCCCGCAATACTGAATTCACCGCTTTTTGCCAATTTCAGTTTTTCAGGTGACATTCTCCTGGTGATGTATTTTATCTTCTTCGGCCAGCTGGGTATGGCTTTGGGAGCCGGTCAGTCGGGGCATCCTTACAGTCCCATCGGTGTCAGCCGCGGGCTGGCACAGATGTCGGCTTTTGAAATGCCCTTTATACTTTCTGTACTGGCATTGGCAATTAAGCACAATTCCCTCTCAATTACAGCAATTGTACAAGCTCAGCAGGGCGGAATAGCGAATTGGTCCATGATTACCAATCCTCTGGCGGTTATCGCAGCAATCATCGCGTTCCTCGGTATGTCCATGCACAACCCCTTCAGTGTGGTTATTGCACCCCAGGAAATCCCAATCGGCCCGCCGACAGAATATCATAGCGGTCTGCTGGGTATGCTGCAGACCAACAGATCCATTTTCAATGCGGCCAAGCTGGTGCTGTATGTGAATCTCTTTTTCGGAGGTGCTTCGGCAACCGAAGGAGTGTTGTATGCGCTTTCCGCTTCTGTGCTTCACGCCGTTCCTGTATGGCTTGGTGTCACGTTAGGTGTTGTTACAATGGTAATTAAAACATTCCTGCTGTATTTCATCACCGTGTTTGTGGGTGTGTCATTCCCGAGATTCCGGACAGATCAGTCCATCCGGTTTTTTCTCTTTGTGCCCACACTGATCGGACTTGCCGGCCTGTTTTTAGCAAGGTTATAGGAGCAATAGAGATTAAATGAAAACGAAAACAGATAAACCAGTACTTCCAAACCTTGACTTACCCGCTTCAGACAAGGGCTATTTCTGTGATGCCCGTCCTGAAGTTGTGGAACCGGTTAAAGGTATCTGGGAAAACTTCCTGAACTGGGGCAGGGCAAACAGCCTCTGGATATTGGGTTTTGGAACAGGCTGCGGGGCCATTGAACTTCGCCCTCTTATGACCAGCCGTTATGATATGTACCGTTTCGGTGTACAGCCGAGACCCACTCCCCGGCAGTCCGGACTATTTATCATAGGCGGTTACGCTTCGGTAAAAACCCTCAAGCGTATCGTGCGAAGTTACGAGCAGATGCAGGGCCCCAAGTTTGTCCTGGGTTTAGGCAGCTGTACCGTAAACGGCGGTATGTACTGGGATTCGTACAACACCATCAATCGTCTGGATCAATACATTCCGGTGGATGTCTATATTGCCGGATGTATGCCACGCCCCGAGGCTCTGCTGGCCGGGATTAAAGCTCTCAAGCAGCGGATTCTGGATGGAGAGGCGGAAGGCGCCAACGACTACGCACGGAACTTCGACTGGTACAAAGCTAATCAGAAGAAGATTATCACAGACTGGAATATGCCGGACTACAACTGGTAGGGAGGGATTATGGTTGACTTGAAAGCCCTCCGGGCTGAAATGGATAAGAGATATAAAGTTATTGAGATTAGCGAACAACGGACCGATCTGGCTTTTCTTGAATGTGACAAAATTGATGTTCCCGATGCAGTCGCCTATCTGAGGGACCATGAAGGGTATGTTCATCTGAGCTTCATCACTTGTGTAGACCGCCTGGAGGATGAACAGTTCGAGATTGTGTATATGCTCAGAAATCATGAGAAAAAACACGACCTTGGAGTTAAAACTAAAATTGACCGGAAGAATCCGGTTATGGACTCCATGCATAATCATTGGGCTGCTGTGGCTACATACCAGAGAGAACTGCGTGAAATGTTCGGAATTGAATTTCCCGGTTCTCCTGGAGTCAATAGGCCATTTGCTCTGGAAAGCTGGGCAGGGCCGCCACCGATGAGACGTGATTTTGATACGAGAAAATACTCGGAAGAAACTTACTTTCCAAGGCCGGGGCGTGAAACTCACGATCCCGCTGAGCATATGAAGAAAACTCAATACCCCGGGAGGGCCGATCTGTGACACAAATGCCTGATCGTGAAAAATTTCCCGTTCATACCGGAGGAGTCGAGAACTTCGATCTGGAGAGCGGACGCTACATGAAGGTGTGGCAGGGACCACAGCATCCCGGTGTAACGGGTAATATGGCTCTGGAACTTGTTACTTCCGGAGATGAAATAGTTGATCTGAAAACTCATGTTGGTTATCTGCATCGCGGTTTTGAAAAGCTTATGGAGCGGCGGAAATGGATTCAGAACTTTCCCCTGGTCTGCCGCATTTGTGTTCCCGAGCCTGATTTCAACGAATACCTGTATGCCGCAGCAACCGAAGAACTCGCGGGTATAGAGATTCCTGAACGTGCTGTATGGATAAGAACTCTGAATCTTGAAATGGCCAGACTTACAAGTTTTCTGATGTGGCTCGGCGGACAGGCCGGTGCTTTCGGAATGGGTACCATTGGTCAGTGGACCGTTACCATGAGGGACTTCATGCTCGACCTGTTTGAGGAGCTTACCGGTGGACGGATCTACCACATGTACATTGTTCCCGGTGGTGTCCGTGGGGATGTGCCCCAGGGCTGGTTCTCTCATGTGCTTACCACCCTGAAGAACGTTGAAAAGGTATTGGATGACATTGAACTCGTCCTATTTAACAATGCCGTTTTCAAGAAAAGAGCCGTGGGACTTGGCGTAATTACCCCTGATATGGTGGATTATTACGGAATTACCGGTCCCAATGCCCGTGCTTCTGGTGTGGCCAGAGATATCAGAAAAGACCGGTCCTATCTTATCTATGATAAGTTGGATTTTGATATTATCACCGGGATTTCAATCGGTGTTGATTCTGACATTTTCGGAAGAACCCGGCTGCGGGCCGCTGAGATGAGACAATCCATTTCTCTTATTCGTCAGATGATTGATAAAATGCCCGAAGGCCCCGTTCATGTATCACCTCCCAATGTCCTGCATTGGAAGATTCCCGCTGGAGAAACTTATCTGTCGGCAGAATGTACCCGTGGTGAATACGGCTACTATATTGTATCGGACGGTTCGGATAAGCCGCGAAGGGTTTATGTCAGAGGACCCAGTTACACTCATGCCGTTGCCCTGTTTGAGCATATGGCCCCGGGAACCAACATCGCTGATACCGCTGGTTTAATGGTATCACTTCACACCTATCCCCCTGAGATTGAGAGGTAAGACGATGAGTATAAAAGACATCATCGCGCCGTTTGCCGTATGGAAAAGGGCGTTTGAAAAGCCCTGGACAATTAAAAAACCGATTGATGATCGCCCCGGTGCCGATCGATACCGCGGTTTTCACAAAAATGACGGAGATACCTGCATCGGATGCGGTACATGTGAAACCATCTGTCAGAATGCCGCCATCGATATGGTACCTGTAGACGGTGTCCAGGGCGACGGCGGAGACAGCGGTCTGAGACCTCAGATTGATTACGGCCGCTGCTGCTGGTGTGCCCTGTGTGTGGATATCTGTACAACAGGATCACTCACAATGAGCAACCGATACGTCTGGACCGACAACGATCCGGACGTCTACCGCTTTATTCCCGGTTACGATTCAAAAGAATGGGACAATGCGGAAACCGGTTATTCCCGTCCTGAGGGTTATAGTCTTCTCAAGGAAGAGCGGGTGGAAATGCCGGCTCTGTCAGTGGAAGAAGGTCTGAAAAGCTTTGTTGAAATGATTAAGGGTTATTCTGCCGAACAGGCTGTTAAAGAAGCCGACCGCTGCGTGGAATGCGGTATTTGTGTGGCAGAGTGCCCGGCTCACATGGATATACCCGGTTATATCAGAGCTGTCCGTGAAGGCAATATCGATGAAGGTATGCGCCTTCTGTATGAAACCAATCCCTTCCCCGCTTCCTGTGGAAGAATCTGTACACACCGCTGCGAGGAAGTCTGTTCCATCGGACATAACGGTGATTCAGTGGCAATCCGCTGGCTCAAACGGTACATCGCCGATCAGGTTGAGCTGGAAGATTATGGGAAAGCCCTGCCTCGCCCCGAGGAAAATACCGGAAAGAAGATTGCCGTTATCGGTGCCGGCCCCGGTGGACTCACCGCGGCATACTACCTGCGGATGCTGGGACATGATGTCGCAGTACTGGAAGCCAGGAAAGCCGGAGGCGGAATGCTCCGCTACGGTATCCCCGAGTATCGCTTGCCCTACGATCAGCTGGACAAGGATATCGAATATATCCGGGGCCTTGGCGTTGAGATCCGTTACAGCATAAATGTTGATGCCGAATCCTTCAAAAATCTGGAAAAGGATTACGATGCCCTGTTCTTCTCAACAGGACTTTCCGATCCTTACAAGCTGGGAATAGACGGAGAGGATAATCCCCGTGTTTTCGGCGGTTTAGCTGTCCTTGACGAGGTAACCGCAGGTAAAGATCCAAAACTTGGTAAAACCGTCGGTGTAATCGGCGGTGGTAATGTGGCTATGGATGCTGCCAGAACCGCCAGACGCTACGGTGCCGAAGTAACCGTTTTATACCGGCGACGGGTAGTGGATATGCCGGCGGATATTGAAGAAATTGAAGAAGCAGCCGAAGAGGGCATCACCATCATTCCCCAGGCCATACCTTTACGGGTTGAAGATGCTGCAGACGGCAAGGTTGGATTTGTCTGGAATATGGCTGAGATGGTAGACGATCCTGACGGCGGCAGGCCGCGGCCACAGCCTATTAAGGGTGAAATTCATACATTCGTATGTGATTCACTGATTTCCGCAGTCGGACAGGGAACAAACCTTCCGTATCTTCCCGAAGAATCCGAATCCGGTGTGGCTGTTAAACGCTACAAACCTGTTGTTGATGAGAGAGGACAGACCGGGAATCCGGGAATCTTTGCCGGCGGTGATATTGTCAACAGCCGTAAGGATGCTGTCAGTGCAATCGGGGACGGACATGCTGCGGCATTGAGTATCGATCGTTTTCTGATGAAGAAGGAGGCCTGAAATGGCACTTGCCACATTTAGCGAAGCGTTGGATTTTGCTATCAGTAGAGAGAAGGAAGCTGTTGCTTTCTACCGGGATCTGCAAAGAATAGCGAAGTTTGCCAGTCAAAAAGAGCTGATGGGTGAGTTTGAAGACATGGAAAGAGGTCATGTCACTCTCCTTGAAGGCGTCAAAAGCAATCAGGAGCCTGCAAGGCTTTCAACATCCATTCCTTCAGATCTGCATCTGGATGACTTTCTGGTTTCTTCGCCTCCTACAGAGGATATGACCTATCAGGATATTCTGATTACAGCGATTAAGCGGGAAAGAAAATCTGCGGCTCTTTACACCGGCCTCAAAGCAGATACCGATGATAGGACTTTAATTGATGTGTTCAGCCGTTTGATTGTTGAAGAAGAGAATCACAAAGATTACTTTCAGAAACTCTACGACCGGGATATACAGAGCGCGAACTAGGTAATATCAGAGATTAAATCCTTGCTTGGCTTGTAATCCGGCCTTCGGTATAATCGTCAGGGTATGGGACAAACAATACTTATTATCGGTTCCGGCGGCCGGGAACATGCCCTGGCTCAGTCCTTTTCAGAAAGTTCATCTGTCGATTCAATAATCTGTTCTCCGGGGAATGCCGGTACGGCATCTGTT
>Ga0164318_10001151_pt1 | contig 22925 bp, 20 predicted proteins | sample GuaBasSedimGuay9_FD_113734 | JGI IMG/M metagenome (GOLD analysis project Ga0164318, IMG submission 113734) | Subseafloor sediment microbial communities from Guaymas Basin, Gulf of California, Mexico - Guay9, Core 4571-4, 0-3 cm | ecosystem: Environmental > Aquatic > Marine > Hydrothermal vents... | reverse complement strand
TGCATCCTGTGGCCAACGTTCTGTGATCTAAGACCTGCCGGGCTCATTTGTCGTCAAAACTCCGAAAAGGGCGTACCGTCGACCGCATTTCCCTCCGCCCCAGACAATACGTCCATGATGCCGGTCCCTCCACCACCTACATCATCGTCGAAGGGCTGTAACTCCTCGACATCCTCGGCATCCGCAGCGATTTCAATCCATGTGTCGGCACTCTTGGTGACCGGATCAATCGGCATGAATCGAAGATAGCCGGCATCGACCAACTCCTGGAGTGATCCGGGATACTCACCCCGGTCACCCAGATACTGGTCAATCGAGGACCGCATTTGGTAGAGGTCTTCCTTAAGTACGGCCTCTCGAGCCCTCTTGGGAGCGTTCTGCATATTGGGCATTGCCACAGCAGCCAAAATGCCGATGATCGCAATGACGACAATCAACTCGATCAGGGTGAAGCCTCGTTGACGGCACGGGGAAATCTTACAACCCATCTCACCAATCCTTGTACTCGGTTCCGTCAAGAGCGGTGCTTTCCGAGAGAGAATAGACGTCCCATATATTCTCTCCTCCCCAACTGGTACTGTCCAGATCGTCCTGGTAAGACTTCAAGCCCCATTCCTCTTCCCGCGTCATCGGATCCATTGGGAGTTTTCGCAGGAACTTTCGTTTGATTTCCTGTCCGACCAAATCAACACCCTCAGCCAAAGTCTCGAGATCCGGCGGATAGCCCTCGGATCCCAACTTGATCGGAATCATACCCTGGTCGGACAGGCGCTTGTACTCATCGATGGCGGTCCGCATCTGGCGCAGGGCCAGACGTAACTCCATCTCCTTGCGACGCTTGACGGTGAACTTGGCCACCGGCATCGCCATACCGGCAAGAATGGCCAGAAGGGCAGCAACCATGACCAATTCGGCCAAGGTGAATCCGCGCTCACGTCGATGCCATCGATACATAAGCTCCTCAGTCCTCGGTCCCATCGGTGACGAAGATCGCACCGTCGGAGGCCAAAACCGGCACAACCATTCCATCCGCTCGCACAATGCTCTCAGTACTGAATATCAGTGGCGCCGGACCCGGCGTCAAGGCCCTGACGTTGAAAGTCGCCAATACCTGAGGTACTGCATCCCCATCCGCGATCACCAGATCGAGCACGATCATCCCCTGCTCCGAGTCGATGATCTGGTCAACGACACCGATGGCCGGCGCCACCTCCAAGCCGTCAACAGCTATGCGCCGCGGGTCGAAGGTCAAGGTCAAGGGCAGCCGGTAGTTGTCATGGTCACCCGAACCGATGATCTGGATTTGACTCGTGGTATCGACCCCAAGCGAGATCACTGAAGGCTGGAGGTTGAGTTGCACCGGTGGTACATAAGAATCGATCTCGGCCGGTTTGGCCGGTTCGTCGAGGCCTCCGGCGTCACTGACGAATCCATTCGCATTGTCGTCAGTGCCCAGCGACTTGCTCCCTCGGGGCGCCAGTTCGACCCCCCTCGGCGGCGAAACCGCCCGAGGCTTGACGGTCGAAGGCGTATGGAAGGGGCTCTCCTTTGGTTTTCCCTCATCGTCCTTGGAGCCCGGCCGCCGAGGATCCGGCCTTTGGGGTCTCTTTCTGGCGTCAAAAGGACTCTTGGAACCCGATCCCGAAGCGACACGGGGGCTGTTGGAACCGTAGAAGGAAATCCGGCTCTCGGTTCCGACCCACAGAGGCGCCAGATCCTCTTCGGAGATGTCCGGAAAACGCACGATATGGGGAGTGACGGTCATGATCAGATCAGTTCTTTTTATTTTCTTGTTCTTGTTGGTGAACAACCGGCCCAGAAAGGGGATCTGTGAGATGCCGGGAGTCTCGATCACACCTTCTGCATAATCCTTTCGGAAAAGGCCTGCCAGCAACGAGGTCTCACCATCCTTGAGCCGATTGACCGAAGTGATCGTTCGGGTTCCGATGACGACCGCTTCCTGGCCGGGACCCACGGTTACGGTCTCACCAATATTGGAAATCTCAACGCTGAGTTTCAGGGTGATTTCTCGATTGTGGTGGACCCGGGGTTCGACCTCGATCCGGATACCAATGTCCTGGTACTGGAACGAGGTAATCGGCACGACACTGCCCCCGATATTATTGTTGGAATTGAAACTGGTCACGGGAATCGGGTACTTGTCACCGATGTGGAGTTTGGCCTTCTCGCCGTCGGTGATGCGCAACTGCGGCTGAGCCAGGACCTCGGCCCGTCCCGAGGACTTGGCCAAATTGATCACCAGACTGGGAATGTTGACGAAGGTATTGCCTTTGGAGATCTGACTCAACTGGTCGAGAAAAAGATTGCCTTGGGATCCCTCCTGGATGGCCCCGGTGTCAATTCCCAGGGTGAAACTGTAGGTGCTCAGGGTCATCCCCATATCGGAATTATTCGTGCTCGCCATCAGCAACAATTCGACGTCTATCAGGACTTCAGCCTTGGCCTTGTCGTTGACCTTGATCAACTTCTCGGCGATCGCAACCTTGTCTGCGGTGTCACGCAGGGTGATCGCATTGAGCTGTTCGTTGGTCGCCAGGCGGCGAGCTTCGATCAGAGAGCGCAGCAGCTTATCGATATCCTTGACGTCGGAGTTCGAGAGGAAGAAGGTCTTGATGACCAGATCCTCGTACTCCCGCCGGTTCTGGGGCGTGTCTTCGGCGACGATGATGCTGTGCTCGTCCAGAACCTTGTAGAAGTGCCCCGAAGCCTGGAGCACAATTTCCAGGGCCCTCTCGGCGTTGACGTCGTTGAGTTCCACCGACAGCTTGTCGTCCTTGAGTTTGGGGTCGAACAATACGTTGAAGCCATATGCCTTGCCAAGGGCGTTGTAAATCTCCTTGACCGGTTTGGGCTTGGGGAACTTCAGGGTGATCGGTTCGTCCGAGGTCGGATCGAGGATCGGCGGAATGACCTTGGCCTCGGCGGCCCTCTGTTTCATCTCCGCCAAGGCCTGTTCCCCTCCGGGGCCGGCCAGAATCTCAAGATCCTCAACTACCTTTTCCAGTGCTTGTTCCGCGAATTGGTTGACCGGATCCAGTTCGGTTGCCATCCGCAGTTCGTTCCGGGCATCGTGCAAGCGACCCATGTCCAGCAGCATGAGGCCCTTACGCAAATGGGCCTGGGAGGCCTTCTGCCGAGCCCGGGTCAATTGCATTTTGCTTTCGATATTCCCAGGATCTTCGGAAAGGGCCTCCAGATAGTGGTAGACCGCCGCATCCCAATTCTGCTCTTCCACAGCCCTGACGCCTTCGTGCTCGGCCTTCTGGGCGGTCGAACAGCCCATGAGAGCCACCAGCGCCAATACCGGCGTCATCGTTTTCAATCTATTCTTCTGCCAACGGAACACGCGTCTTCTCCTTCTCCGGAAAACCTACAAAGCCTATGATCACCGACTCGAGATCAATCTGTCGAACTATGAATTTCTTCCCGACGACACCACCCTCAATCGCGACCTTGATCTTGGTGTCTTCTCCCACTTGCTTACGAAACACCGCCACCCGGCGTCCAGGGGGACCAAAGTTGCCAAGGTACTCCATCGTAAAGTTCGGCGGACGCGTCCAGCCTACCGGCGTCGGGGTTGGGGACGGACGAGGCGGTGGAGGTCTCCGGGTCGGTACCGCCGCGGGTGTCGGTCGTGGACGGGGATCTGGGGTCGGGGTCGGCGGCGGCCCGTAGAGGAAGGGATTCCGGTCGACCCGGGCCTCGGAGGCAACCTCGTCGCCAACCTCGATCGAACCCAATGTCGGCAGGGAATGCCCCTGCCACTCGAGGTTTTCGGCACGGCTTTCGCCACCGACGAGGCCACTATCTCCCATCATTCGAATTCCGAGCCATCCGCCGGCGACAACCAATATTCCGACCAGGATCAGCAATCGCAGATTTTCGGGCTTCTTCATGAAGCGTCCTCCGCTTCCGAGTCCGCAGCAGGCACTTTCAGCCGGGTTCGTTCGACTAAAACCCGCAACTTCCCGAGCTCCGCCTCGGCCAGGTAGGTCGAAACCTGGAGCCGAATCGAGAGGATCTGAGACCTGGCTTCTTCTTCGCCCTTGAACGAGATGCTGTCAATGATCAGGAACTGGGGACTGGTCTGGAGGCTCGCCAGCAATGTCCGGATCTGTTCATAGGTCCCCTCAACCGAGAATCCAATGCCAAAACGGATGCCACCGGTCCGATTATCCACAGTCTCACGATAGGAGAAACTATCGGGCAACAAACCGGAACCCCGAGATGCCAAACCAACCTCTCGGAGTACGGCCGTCATGCGATCGTCCAACTTGCCGAACAGCTCGCCATCAATGCGTTCCAGGGTGTCACCTGTCTCGGCTACCTGGTTGCGTTCCCCTCGGGCCTGCCGGTTCATGAGGCTCAAACGGTCAATTTCCTGATCCAACTGCTCAATTTGGCCTTCAATCAGACCTCGGCGTCCCATCGGACCCGAGGTTTGCCAGATCAGGACCGATACCGCCGCAACGCTGAAGACAACAGCCAAGATCCAGACCCATGCCAACCGCACCCAGGGGAGAAAACGAGGATTCACTGCTCGACCTCCCCATCCGGAAGATAGACGACCCGCATCCTGAAGAGATACTCCGACGACTTTCCGCCCTCGGGCCACGTTTCACGGCTCGGGAGCGGATCGTCAAAATAGGGATCGTCAACCATGCGATCCAAGAGGTCCAGAAAACCCTCCCGATCTTTCGAAACGGCTTCCAAAGCCAGAGTGACACCATTATCACCCAGGGACGGCGAAACAGATACGACTCGAACCTGCCACGGGAGGACCTGAGCCAAGTGATCCAGGAGATCGGACCAGGAAAAGCGATGCTCCTCCAGAACCTCGTTGACCAGGTTGACTCGAGCGCCCAGGCTGGTCCACGGTACCTGCTCCAACACGGCTGAGTGGGCCGAGAACTCTCCGGCCAGGGCGTCCCTTTGCATTTGCAGCATATCCCGCCGGACGATTTGCTCTTCCAACGTCTGGTTGCTCGACAGGAAGAGCCGGATGTTGACGGCAGTCAACACCAGGCCTATCAAGACCGCTACCCCCGTCAGGATCCACACCGGCCGGGTGTTCGAGCGAGGCTTGGAAGCAAGGTTGGCAACAATCACGGCGCCCCCCCGTTCAAAACGGCGGCCATCGGCGCGAGCCGGGCGCTGCCGAGAGTTGATGCCAAGTTGACATCCGGGCAGATCTGCCGCGCATCGGGGATACGAACCGCAACACCAGGTTGTCGCTCCAACAATCCTGCAATCGATCGAACTGTTGCCTCCTCAGAAGCACTGACGACAGCCTCAATATCACCATCAATCGCCATCGTGGTCCGAATGTAGCTCATCGCCAGGGCGATCTCTCTTTCTACTCCTTGCCAGGACCCTCCGGACTGTGGCAGAGGTTTGGTTCTGATAAAGCGGACGCCTCCATCGGTGACAACCGCCATCGACAGCAACGAGTCCTCCTGTTGGACAATCACCCGATGTACGGCCAAAGAGGCCGGTTCCAGAACAAAGGCGTAGACCCTTGGCACCACCAGCCCCGGACTGATGCCTGCGCCCTCAAAAGCGCTCTCCAAATGGGCGATCGCCGTCTCGGACATTGTAGAACAGAGCACCTGCTGTTGGTCTCCCCCGAAACTCTGGATTGAAGCCGCAATTCGCAGATCGGCAGGAGCGATCGGGAGGAGTTTCTTCAGACGCCAACGAAGAACGTCCTGCAGATCCGCTCGACGGCGAGGCAACTCTCCGGCCTCCATCAAGAAACACCGAACCCAGTGAGTTGGAATGACGACGGCCACTCTTCGGACCCCGTTGATCGTCTCCTGAAGCGAGGTCAAGAGGCCCGTCAGGCGTTGTTCGTCCACACTTTGGAGTCCGGCGACCCCCAAGTGGAAAACACCCTCGGGTACGGCTACCGCAGCACAACGGTCCCCAGTCTTGCGGTCCCGGTGCACGACGACCAGCTTTTGGCCATCCAGGCTCCAAACAGTGTCCGGCGGAGGGGTCGAGAACAGCGTCTTCCAGTTCATTCGACGAACGTCACCTTGTTGATATCATGAAGGGTGGTCTCCCCCCCGAATACCTTTTGGAGGGCGGATTCCCTCAAGAAACGCATACCTTCCGCCTTGGCGGCGCGCTTGATCTCCGCCGCCGGTCGCCGATCGAGAATCAGCTGACGGATGTTATCCGAAAGATTGAGCAATTCGGCGATCGCCAGACGCCCGCGGAATCCGGTGCCGTTGCACTCGATGCAGCCCGCCCCTTCGTAGAAGACAAAATCCTGGTAACGGTCCGGTTCAAGGCCGGAATTTTCCAACAACTCGTCACTGACCGTACCCTGCCTCTTGCAGTGGGGGCAGATCTTCCGAACCAACCGCTGAGCCAAGACGCAGTTGAGGGCAGACACAAAATTGTAGAGATCGACGTTCATGTTGAGGAACCGCCCGATGACGTCGACGACATTGTTGGCATGAACGGTGGTGAAGACCAGATGACCGGTCAGGGCCGCCTGGACCGCAATGGCTGCGGTCTCCTCGTCTCGGATCTCACCGACCATAACCTTGTCCGGATCGTGACGGAGGATCGAACGAAGACCTCGGGCAAATGTCAGACCCTTCTTCTCGTTGACCGGGATCTGAGTAATACCGGCCATCTGATACTCGACCGGATCCTCGATCGTGACGATCTTGTCCTCGGACGAAAGAATCTCCGCCAGGCAGGCATAGAGGGTGGTGGTCTTGCCCGAACCGGTTGGCCCGGTGACCAGGACCATGCCGTAGGGTTCATTGATGAACTTCCGTAACTGCCGGCGAGTGTCGTCTTCGAGGCCCAAGACCGTGAGATCCAGGGTCTTGAACTCCTCGTTGGTGCTCTCCTTGTCCAGGATCCGGATCACCGCATCCTCACCGTGCACGGTCGGCATGATCGAAACACGGAAGTCGATCGTACGCCCCGCCATCCGGACCTTGAAACGGCCGTCCTGAGGAATACGCTTTTCGGCAATATCCAACTCCGACACAACCTTGATCCGGCTGATGATCGTCGAGTGATGGCGTTTGTCGATCGCCTTCATCGCCTGGTAGAGAACACCGTCGATCCGGTATTTGACGATGACCTCACGCTCTTGGGTTTCGATGTGAATGTCCGATGCCCGGCGCTGGATGGCGTTGAACAGGAACGTGTCTACCAGTCGGATGATCGGACTCTGGTCCGCCGTGATGCTGTCGATCGACAGCACCTCTTCGCCGTCCTCGGAGTCCTGCACCAGCTGGAGTTGGAAGCCCTCGGTCGCCTGGTCCAGCACCCGCTGGGTCGACTCGGACTTCTCCAAAATATCGGCAATCCGGGACAGTGGGCCGACCACGACATCCAACGGCATGGCCAGCAGCATCTCGATCTCGTTGACGTCAACGACGTTCGTCGGATCGGCCATCACGACCGTCAAGACTCCGTCATCGAGAACCTGCGGAAGAAAGTGGTAGCGCAACATCACGTCCACGGGGATCGTCCGGAAGAGTTCGGCGTCAACGTGAAATTCATCCAGGGGATCAAAAGGCAGGTCGAAATCCTCGGCCAACTTCTTCGCCTCGGCAATATCGCTCCCTACCTCGACCTCGACCCCGTGGTCGAGTATCTCAAGCGCTTTGTCCATGTGTTCGTTCGTTGCCATGCCCTACCCGATCTTCGTTACCAACGTAAGCAGTGGATAATACACCGCCAACAACAATCCGGCGACGATGACGCCCATTACAACGAGAATCAACGGCTCGAACAGTGAGACCAATCGGCCCAGAGCAAACTCGATCTCCTCGTCGAAGAACTCCGAAGTGTGGACCAACATTTCCGGAAGGGCGCCCGTCGCCTCGCCGACCCGCATCATTGCCAGCGCCATCACCGGAGTAATCCCTGTGTCCTCAACGGAATCCGACAAAGAGCGTCCCTCTCGGACCTCCTGTACGCAGCTCGACAATACCTTGGAAATCCACGTGTTGTTGATCGAAGAGGCGGCAGTTTCCAGGGCCGGCACCATCGGGGTTCCCCCACTCAGCAGAACCGAGAGGGAACGGCTGAACTGCGACAAAGAGAACAAATGAGCCAAACGACCGACCAGTGGAATCTTGAGGCGCCACCGGTCAGTGGTCAACCGTCCACTTGGCATTCGTACCCATGCCTTGAAGCCAAATACTGCCGCAAACCCCCCAAAAATCAAAAGAAGGAAATTACCCTGCACGAAGTCGGAAAGCCCCATCACGGACCTCGTCACCAGAGGCAACTCACTGTCGAACGAGACGTAGAACCCGGCGAAGCTGGGGATGACGTAGGCCACCAAAAGAATAATGAGGCAGACCGACAACAAGACCAAGACCGCCGGATAGGTCAGGGCGGCGATGATCTTCTTCCGCATCTCCTCGACAATGCGTTGATACTCGACGAATCGCTGGAGTACCGACTCCAGTTCGCCCGATTGCTCGCCGGCACGAAGGGTGTTGGAGTACAAACGGGGAAAAACATCTCCAAGCGAGGCAAATGCGTCAGACAGAGCAATTCCGGTCGTCACCTGCTGATGGACCTTGTCCAACAGAGCCCTGAAATGAGGTGCAGTCTGTTGGGCCTTGAGTAATTCCAGTGATTGTGCCAGCGGCAGGCCCGCGTGGAGCAGCGTCCTCAACTGTGTATTGAACAGGAGGAAATCAACACTGGGCATCTTTTCCCGACGCCTCAAGAAGGGAATGCCCATTGCCGATCCGGCCCGCGTTACCGAGAAGACATGAAGCCCTTCGGCCTCCAACTCATGGCGCAGGGCCTCTTGGGACCCAGCCATTCGCCGGCTTTCCAACACTCTCCCATCCGGAGTTCCTAAACGACAGACGAACTCAGGCACTCGGCTATCCTTCCGGTAACGCCTTGACGATCAGCACCAGGCCCTGTTCGCTGTCCTCGGTCTCACCCGCACCAATGACCACTTCCTGGTTCTGAGACAACACAACCCGTGTTCTCAAGATTTCTTTTGCACCCTCGGAACCTTCACGCTCCAGGACCAGCGGATGGAGATCTAAACGGAGAGTCTGATTGGGAATCCCGAAAGCCGTCGGCTCCAAACGGTGGTCCAACACCGTGACCGAAATTCTGAAACCTTCACTCAGCTCAACGGAAATCTCATCCCCGGTCACCCCTCCAAGATTTGCGCTGCCCAATTCCCGGTAGAACTTAAACGGAAACATCTTTTTAAGGCGCTGCCCTGCCTGGTGGCCGCCGGCTACCGAGATCGGGACCGTCGAGCCTTCCAAAAGTTCTACGTGGAGTCGAAAGGACGACGGTTTTTGGTCGAGTCGTTCGATGACCTCGGCTATCGCAGTCATGACGCCCGCCTGGTCACGAACGGTCAGACGGCCCTTGGCCGGCTGCACCATCACGCTGCCTTCATCGCTCAACATCGGCTGAATAGCAGCAGAAATCTCGGCCACCTTGGCGTGTTCCACCCTGAAGACCCGGACGACAACATCATTCTGGTCTGCGTGTGCCGCAGGGACAATCGATGCCAAACAGGCCAGGACACAAATCGTGACCACCACACGCCCGCAGGCCCCAATCTCTTCTCGACACCTCATTACAACTCCATCTTTTCGTTGACAACAAAGTAAACCGCCGTCATTTCGCTGTCGGACCCGGCAAATTGATAGACCCGGACCTCGGATTCCGGCATTTGAACTTCAAGCCTCGGGGGTACCACAAAGTCCTCGACCGGCTCTTCGGAGTCGGCCGCCGTAACCACCGCAGCCGGGGTATCGGCGCCCCAGGGCGCAACACGCCACAATAAACCCCCACCCAGGACGATCACACACACTGCGGCAGCCGCCAACCAATGCCTGGACCGTGGCGCCAGCCGACTGCGAAGGCGTTCCTGACGAATCAGCGCATTGACGGCCTCGGCGCACTCGCTCACCGCGCAGTCGTCGGTCTTCACCGGCACGCCGGCGACCAACAGAAGGGACGGCTCGAGAACAGCCGCCTCCGCCCTGCATCGACTGCAAGTCTGCAGGTGCCCCCGAAAGGCGCGCCGGTCGTCACCCTCGAGGCAATCCTCCAGATAATCGTCGATACTCCTCATAAACCTTTGGCAATCCATCTATTTCCTCCGAGAGGCAGGAAGATACTCGGGAAATTTATTTTCAATTTCCTGCCGAAGCGTCTTCCTGGCCTGAAAAATATGATTACGAACCGTCGTCGTCGTACACCCGAGGATCTCGGCAACTTCAGCGGTCTCCAAATCTTCGATCTCCCTCAATACAAAAGCCGCCTTCTGCTGAGGACTCAAAGCCGGCAATAGCTGAGCGATCACCGAGCTGACATCTCCCTCCTCGGCCGCAAGGGAGGTCGGTTCGCTCTCTCCTACCAGGCGAAGCCGATGCTCCATCCCGGCCTGATGGGTCCTGCCTCGGCTTTTCCGGGACCGAATCAGGTCAATGGCAACATTGGTTCCGATGCGGTAAACCCAGGTCGCGAAACTCCAACGCGGATCGTAACGATCCAATTGCTGCCAGGCCTTGAGAAAGGCCATCTGAACCACATCCCAGCCCTCGGCATCGTCATTGAGAATACGGGCAACCGCCCGGTGCAACCCGCCCGAGTGCCGCTTGACCAGAGACGCGAATGCCTGCTCGTCACCGCCCCGGGCATCCAGGGCGAGGCGCCGGTCATCCCTCGAGGGCGTTCCGCCGTTGTTTGTTATTCCTGTCACGATGGACAGCATCTCCTTCACCACAATTTCATCTCCGGGAAGTCTACGATTATCGCCCTTGTGTCGTTTAGCGAAGGCGAAAGCCCCGGAATATCTATCGCGCAGAAAGAGTTTACCTTCATTGGGCGCCGACCGCCCGAAAAGACGAAAAAGAGGTTGCCATGCGCATCACAATCGAATATTGCGTCGTTTGAAATTACCAACCCAGGGCCGCCGGTCTGGCGGCTGACCTCAAAAGGCGCTTCGGCGTCGATTCGAAGCTGAACAAAGGCTCTCGAGGCGCCTTCGAAGTCCGAGCCGACGAAACGCTGGTCTTTTCCAAAAATAAACTCGGGAGGTTTCCGGAGCTCGGAGAGGTCGAAGCGGCGATTGCCAGGATGAGGTCCTGACTCACCAGGGCGGGACAGCGGCCGCAACAGATGACTGGATGCTATCCCCGGCCTTCGAGAGCGCCTTCGGCCCTCCCGCTCGGCGCATTTTCCTCAAGGGCGACGAGGTTGGAATCGGGAGAGAATCGCCCCTTGAGGAAAACGACCTCGGCGGCCTCCTGCCCTCGGCCGAGACTCGGTTACTGAGGGTGCCGCCGAGGGTTGCCCGGTCAGGCATTCTTCGCAACGTCTCCGTTCTCGGAAGGTCTGCCCGGTGAAGAAGGCCTGACCCCGCACGCCCCGTCGGAGAGGGGCGCTCTTGGAGTTTGGGGTGATCGTCGGCTTCGGCGTCAGCAAACCGCGTCCGCGGCAGGGGCAGTTAACAGCGTCCAGGGGCGACCCGTGTCAACAGTCGACACGCGGGCGGTCGCGGTCTACCGCCCCTACGGGATCTCCTGCAGAGCCCGGTTTCTGCCCTACGATTCTGCTGAGAGCCGATAACTGAGAGCTGACAGCCCCTACAGTCTCCGTCGATAGACGTTACGCTCCAGCATGCGGGAAAACCCGCTCCATGCCTGGTCGGAATCTCCGTCCTGCTCGATCGCCTCGAACATTCCGGACATTCGCGCGTCCAGATTGTCCACCATGTGCACCAGCATTGCTTCCGGGGTCTTGGGCCGTCTCGGTGACCCGTAGGCGTACTCACCATGATGAGAGAGAAGGATGTGCAAAAGCTGGCGCCGCGTCTCGTCCGGAAAGCTCTCCAACTCACCGATTACGCGGTCAACATAAAGGGTCTCCAGCGCCAGGTGGCCGATCAGTCGGCCGTCATCGGTGTACTCAATTGAGTTCTTGGCTTCCAATTCCCAAATCTTGCCCAGATCATGCAACAAGATCCCAGCCAACACCAAGTCCTGGTGCAGGTTGTAATGCCGGGCCAAGGCCAGGCCGGCGCCGGCTGCAGACATCGTATGTTCCAGAAGACCCGACCGGAAGGCATGGTGCATTGTCTTGGCGGCCGGTGCTACCCGAAATCGTGTTTCGACTTCCCTGTCGGAGAAGATCCTGAACAGTAACTGGCGCAGGTCAGCATCCTCCATGGCACCGATCAACTCCTGCATCTTCCGCCACAAGAGGTCGGCATCAACGGAGGAAGATCGAACGAAAAGACTCGGGTCAATATCCTCACCGTCAACCGGTTCGGCCCGCCGAAAGACCACCTGTGTTCGGCCCTGGTATTGCTGTACATGCCCGCCGATACGCACGACCGCTCCTGGCTCACATATCTTGGCCAGGCCATCAGCCTGCTCCCATGCCAGGGAACTCACCTCACCTGTACTGTCGCCCAGCGTGACGGCAAGGTAGTTTCCGCCACCTCTGCGCTTGCGCAATTCTCGCGTGCGAACGACGTACACCTCATCCAGCTCGGTCCCCGGTTTGAGGTTTTTGACCCAGGTTCGATCAGCCATCGAGTCCCCCACCACCGCCGACAAGACGTTCGCTGTGGACCTCGACCAGATAGTTTTCCTTCAGCCGGTCGATAAATCCGCTCCGTTGTTCGTAGAAAACCCTTTCAGTCTCGCGGCGCCGAATCTCTCCTTCGACCTCCTCAAAAGGTTGGTAGCCCTCCTGGATTCGCTGCACCAGACGGAGAACCTGAATACCTCCTGCCGTAACCGCGGGATCAGAGAAATCACCGTCCCCGAGAGGCTTGAGTAATTCAACAAGTTCCGGTCGAAGATCCTGGATCGGGATTGCGCCAAGTTCCTGGAGTTCCACTCCCGCCAATGTTGCCTCCGCCTGGAGGTCCGCACCACCTTCGACCCGCTCCAACATCGCCAACACCCGGCTCGCAACAGCCTCGGTATCGGATCCGTCCGCGGCCACGGGGAAGATCATCTGCTGAAGCTCAACCTTGGCAGGCACAGCGTATGTTTCCTTGTCTTGCTCGTAGAACACCTTGAGTTCTTCCTGGGTGATCTCCGTCGAGCGAAATTCGCCCTGAGCCGCCCTTTGGACCATGAACGACTTGCGATATCGCTCACGAAGCGACTCTTCGGTCATTCCGCTTTCTCCCAGCGCCGCCTTGAACAACTCGTCATCCTGGAGGTCGTTTTCCTCGCGCAACCCGGCAACCGCCTCGTCGATGGCGCCCTCGTCGGGAACGATGTTCTTTTCTACTGCCCGTTCCATCAGGATCATCTCATTGACCAGATTTTCCACCAGTTGATCCCGGAAAGCCAGCAACGCTTCACCCTGCGGCGGATTCGTAGTCTGCGCCAGTTCCTGATCGAGCCGTTTCTCGAACTCGGAAATAGTTACGATTCGGTCGTTGACCCGAATCAATATGGCCTCAAGTACTTCCTTCTCCGCTCCATGTACGACGGCCGCAACGAGCAAGCCCAACAACACGGCGCCCAAATACAAAACTCTCTTCAACATCAGTCCTCCGCGAACCGTCCCCGGTATTCAAACCAGAGGTGTTTTTCGAAAACAACAACGCCGGCCTGTTTGACCGCCTTATCGACACACCGACTCAAATGCTCACTACTCCCGGCACTCTCGAGATCCCGCAGAGCCTCTGCCTCGGCGACTGCCTTGGAAACCTTCCCCGAGGCTCGAACCTCGAGGACCTGGAACAGGTGATATCCTGCCGGACCCTCGACAGGTTGGGAAACACGACCGACATCCAGGGAAAATATCTCCGACTCTATGTGCTCGGGCTGCGTCCCACGGACAACCCAACCTATCGCCCCACCACTCTCGGCATTGGGCGCAATGCTAAGTTCCCTGGACAGATCCGTGAATTCTTCGCCCTGATCGAAGCGAGCCCGAGCCTCCTGGGCCTCAACGAGTCCCCGCAGCAACAACTGCCGAATCAAAACCTGCTCCGGGACGATATCCGCCATACGAATGGCCACAGCATCTGCGATCTCGGCCGGCGTGACAGTGGGAGGGGGGCCGCAAACTTCCTCTACGAAACGAAGCAATACAACCGACCGCTCAACTGCATCGGTTGACACCTCCCCAGGCTCACTCTTCAAGGCCATGACCGCGGCTTCTTGCTCCAGGAACTGATCCAAGAGCCTGGAAGCAACTCTGGAATCCACATCGGCCCACTGGTTCCCGGTTACCTTTTCGAGATAGTCCTGAACGCGTTCGACATCCACCTCGACACCGTCAACCCGAGCCACCACCGTCTCATCAACGCCACAGCCTGCAGCGAGAACAACGGCCGCCATCAGGACCACGCCAGCTCGAAGTCGACACATGGCGTGAAGACTATCATGCCAGGAGGGTGTAGGGCATTGACGGCGTGCCCTATACGCCTCAGCTATGTCAGTCAATTGCATGCTCGAAGCGAAGAAGAACCACACATGGCGCGGCGAAGAACTCCGCATCCAGGGCAACTCGAAGGCGGCGTTTTTCAGGAATCTCTTCAATCCGTGCAGCAGGCACGAACAGCAAGACTTTCTGCGGTTCGATCTCGGAGCCGACCGGCTCTCTGACGTAGCCCTCTTCCTCCAGCAGCATGACCTCGGATGGCGGAATGGCAAAGGCCGACTCCGCATCGGCCAGAACACGCCGGTGCCTGAACCATACTCCCTTCGAGTGGTTGCGCTGGCGATATTCCCAAGCCCGGATGGCAGCATGCGCCCTCACCTTCTGCGCGCGTGAGTGCAAAGAATTGCTCACTCCGCCTCGGCCTCCGGCTGCAGGAGATTGAGAACCTCCGACCCAATGACCATGACTCCAGGCACCTCCAGCACGCTCTGAATCGCCTTCAGTGTCGAGAGCAGTCTTGTGCGAAATTCCACGACCTGAGTATAACGATCCGGCTGATGGGGTGCCATCCCACGGGGAAAGCAGCGCAGGACGCCCTACCTCGGAGTGCGGTTCGGATTGGTCAGGAGTACCTTCAAAAAGAACCGGCTTCTCCGGAAGACCAATACGGGCCTCAGTCCGAGGTCAACGACCCCGTCAAAACCTTTCGATCCCCTTCAATATCCCTACCGCGCCGTCAACACAACCGTCATCTCCATCTCCTCGTCACCCCTCTGAATCTTGACCGGCACCTCGTCTCCGGGCTGCCGGGCCTTGAGGATGCCGGAAAGCGAACGCAGACCTTCAACGAGCTTGCCGTCCAATTTGAGCACGATGTCGCCCGCCAGGATCCCGGCTTTATCCGCGGCAGAGTCCGGCGTCACCGCCTGGACCTTGACGCCGGGGCCCTGGTGACCGAAGTCCGGCATGGTTCCAAGACTTGCCCGGCGCTCGCCCTGACCACCGGCCGGAGCACCTCCAGGATGCCCTCCCGCCGCCGCTGCGGGTGCAGCAGCATTGATGGTTACGGTCAAAGGCTCCACCCGGTCGGCCAGGTACGTAATGGTCTCCTTGGCGGCTTCGGTCACTGTCGCCATGCCCTCCAAGTCCAGTTTCTCGATGGTGTCCGATGGGCGGTGGTAGTCGGCCGTCGGTCCCGTGAAGAGCTGAACCGCCGGGATGCCGGCTTCGATGAAAGCACCCTGGTCCGAGGCATCCAGCGGCTCGGTGACGATCTTGACCGGCGCGCCGGTGGTGTAGCCGACGCCCATGAAGATGAAGCGCCACTCCCGGGCGGTATCTGAATTGAGCACGAAGAGCGCACCTTCCTTCAACCGACCGACTGTATCCAAGTTGACGGCGGCAAAGGGCTTGACGCCTTCCGGCAGGCTCTTGACCCAGTGACGAGCACCGACAAGACCCACCTCTTCCGCGGTTGTCACGAGAAAGACTACCGATCGGGGCCGCGGCCCCTCGGCCTTGAGCGCCCGGGCCAGTTCCAGTAATACAGCGACGCCGGATGCGTTGTCGTCGGCCCCCGGATGAATCTGTCCCTCGTTGCCTTCGCGAACATCAGGCCATCCCAGTCCCAGATGGTCCAGATGGGCGACGACGACGACCGGCTCATTGACCAGGGTCAGGTCAGTCCCGGAGATCTCGGCCACAAGATTTGTCAGTTCCAACTCCTGCTCGGGCTCACCGCCACGAAAGGACCAGACCTGCCGCATACCCTCGGCGCCGGTCGACAAACCGATCTCCGTGAAACGTTGTTCGACCCAATCGGTCGCTTTGGCCAGCCCCATGGACCCCAGACCACGCCCATTGAGAGCAGGATCGGCAAGGAAGCGAACAGTCTTACCGAAGCTCTCCGCCTCGTATACCGGCGGCAGGTCGGCCAGCGGAACTCGTTTGGGCAGCACCAACTCCGGCATTGGACCGTCTGTCAGATTACGCACCAGCGGCGACCCGACCGGCGTCCACATGCCCTTGGTCGTATTGGAAGGCTCTGGACCCTTGAAGGCCAGGTAGGAGTATTTCTGGTAGTGGGGCAGCTTGCGGGCCAGACCAGCGATGGCCTCGACCGGGGAGGCGCCAACCCAGCCAACCGCTGTTGTCGGATCGTTCTTGCCACGAGCCACCAGGACTGTACTGTGGTCCGTCCGCGCCACCAGTTCCTCCGGAAGCTTGAGACCGTCGGAGTCCAGTGTGACACCCTGACCCTCGAGCCGGACGGCAACCTCGGCGGCGAAGAGATTGTTCCAACCCAGAACCCAGGTCGGCGACTCCGGCAGGGCCTGCAGTTCAGAATCCAAAACCACTCGAGCCTCGGCCGGGGCGGCCCAACCCGAGGCCAACTCGCGCCACGCGGCCTGCTCATCCTCTGAGGCGCCGGAGGACACAACGAAGAGCACGTCATCGGCCCCCATCAGGGTCGAGATCCCCGGAGGCACCTCGAGGGGATCAAGACGCCGCATGACATCAAATGCGGGGTCAACATCAACCCTCAGAGGCTTCGAGACGCAGGGAACCCGTACCTTGCAATCCCCACCGCACGTACCCGTTTCAACCCAGATGGCTCCTTCATGACCCTCCAGCGTGAGGGCAATCGGCAAGGCCAACGGGAAGGCATCTCCCCCGTCGACGATCTGGGTGATCTCCATTTCCAACATCCACGGATGCTCGGCATCCTCGTTGGGCTGGACCTGCACATTGGCGATCTCGAGTCTTGGAGCACCGGTCCGTGTCGTCCATGCCTCGACAAAATCCGCCCAGTGACCTGCGCCGACTGCCCCAAAGGCCGTCGCAATCTCCCCAAAAGAGACCCGTTTGAACTGCTGACGCTCATAAAACTCGGTCACCCCCTCCAGGAATTTCTCATTGCCGACGCTGTGCCGCATCATGTGAAAAAGCATCATGCTCTTGCCGTACCCGACCGCCTCGGAATGCCCAGAGTTCCGGGAGTGGAACTCCGTCAGGGGAAAATCCACATCGGCCGACACCAAATCGGTGAATTTCTTCAATGTCGAACGGCGGTAGATTTCCCCCTCCCCACGCTGTTCCGCCAGGAGATGATCAGCCATGTAGACCGTCAGACCCTCGCACCAGTTCCCACGGTCGAAGTCAACGTAGACCGAGTTGCCCCACCAGTTGTGAAGCAGTTCGTGGGGATAGGACGAGGTCAGAATCCAGGGAAAGCGGATGACCTGCGGTCCCAGGAGCGTAAAGCCCGGCATGCCGTATCCGGTCTCCCAAAAATTCTCCACCAGGGCGAACGAGGCGAAAGGAAATTCCGGCAACATCGAGTTGTAAAGCCTGAGATAGCGCTTGGTCGCATCGAGGTAACGCGTCGCGAGGGCGCCGTCCGGACTGCGAAGATAGGCAAAGACCTCAACCTCGCCCTGAGCGTCCTCGAAGACCTCGAGAGGTCCGCCGACAAGGTAGATCTCTTCGGTCGGGTGGTCGAATGACCAGCGGGTCGCGTGTCGTCCCATGTCATCGGCGCCCAGTTGGGTCCTTCGACCCTGGGAAACCACCTGCCACCCCTTGTCGAGGCCGTGGACCTCAAGATCGAAGGTCATCAGACCGTCACCGAAGGTCGGCACCCAGAAGGAAGTGCCTGCCAGAAAGAGGCCCTCCGGACCGATGAAACCCGGCGTTTCGGAGAAGGACCGCTGGTACTCCTCGCCCTGTTGCTCCAGGCCGTGGTCAATCTGACCGCCGTAGTGCAGTTCCACCGGAGTCCGGGCGCCACCCTCCTGCGCCAGACGCCAGCCTTCGAGAGGCACTGCGTCCTCAACCGTCGCCGTCGTCGCATTGATACCGAAGAACTCCGCGGTGATCTCACCTTCGACAGGCTCGAGACGCCATCCCGGCGTCACGACCTCGGGCGCCAACCCGGCATGGAGGACAAACCGGTAATTGCCTTCTGCATCCTTCGCCACTCGACCCACCGGATCAATCAGGTCAACGACATCGATACGGTGACCATCGGGGTCCAGGCTGATCGTCAGATCGTGATGGAGAACATCCTCACCGGCGGCGACACCGACAAGGCAGAAAGTAACACTCAAGAAGACGGCAATGGGCCTGAATAACGTGCGCATACGCACCTCCGGTGCGCATTGTACTCCGCGAACGAAAACTGTCATCTCTCATCAGGCGCTTGCGGGAGAATCTTCCGGTGATGGCACAACGATGTATTTTCCCGAGCCCGAGCCCGTTACCGTTACCGTGCCCGACACTTTTCTGGTTCGACGCCAGCTCAAAACACCACTGAAACGTCTGTCTAGAGGCCCGGCTTCATGGGGCGACGTAAATCGATAACGACAACGATAACGGGCTCGGGCTCGGGTTATCCCTGGTCTCGCATATACACCTCAAGAAAAACGACCTCAAACAAGGGACACAGAATCCGGGATATAATCTCCTTATGAACCGGCAGCAGATCGAAGACCGCACCATGGAAGTACTCGCGGCAGCGGGGCCAGACCTCGTGGCCGCCTACCTCTACGGCAGTGTCGCCCGCGATACGGCGACCGCTTCGAGCGATATTGACATTGGTATTCTGCTGCAAACTACGCCTCCAGGCCGGCTCCAGGATCTGCGGTCCAACCTCGAGGCCCTCCTTGAGAATTCATTGGGCCGCAGAGTCCAAGTCGTGATTCTCAATCTGGCGCCGACTGATCTGGTTCACCGCGTACTCCGAGACGGAAGAGTGCTGGTGGACCGCGACCGGGGCGCACGGATTCGTTTTGAAGTTCGTACCCGCAACGAATACTTCGATCTCATGCCGACACTCAATCGATACCGTCGACGCGAAACGGCGGCACTGCCATGACAGACCCGGAACTCCTGGCAAAAAAACTGGCCTTCATCGAAACCTGTGTGGCCGAGCTTGAACGGCTAGCCAATCCAGAGGTCATCGCTACGGACGTTCGCGAGGAACGATTTGTCGAGCACACGCTGCAGCTCGCCATCCAGGCGGCCCAGGACGTCGCCTCCCACATCGTGTCCGATGAACGACTGGGCGAACCGAGAACCAATCGCGAACTGTTCGACCTGCTCGGTCGAAACGGCTGGCTCGATGAGTCCCAGGCTACCCTTCTCAGCGATATGGTTGGTTTTCGGAACATCCTGGTCCACGGGTACGGCGATGTAGACCTCTCTATTGTCCGAGACGTATTGGAAAACAACCTCGACGACCTCCTCAATTTCGTTGCTGTGGTGCGCGCACGGATGCCCTAGCCGGAATGAAGCCTACGCCGAATGCAGGAACTGGTAGACGGTTTCGTGCCCTTTTGTCGAGCGCTTCGGAAATAAGGCGGCCTACTGCCGGCCTTTTCGCCTCTTCGTGACTGTCGCGGATGCTGCGAACTGATGCTGTACCCCCCCTGGCACCGTCGCTGTGATTGTGACCACGATTTCTGGGAGCGCTCTGAGGTCAAACACGGGTGGACACGGGGGTCCACCCCTACAGACTTTCGACCACCCCGCATGTCTAAGCATCCCAGCTCTCCTACGTTCTCCGAGCAACCACCAACGTCACGTCGTCATAGGGCGTCGTGCCTTCGGTGAAGCGTTTGAGAGCTGAAACTATCTCCTGAAGCACGTCGTCTGCACACGAACCGGTACTCTCGGAGAGAATTGCCTTGAGACGATACTCCCCGAAGACCTCGCCGGCAGGATCCTGGGCCTCGGTGACACCGTCGGAATAGGCAACGATCAGGGCGCCGACCTCCAACTCGGCCGTCAAGACATCGTGTCCCCCAAAACTCAGGGCCCCCAGCGGTACCCGATGTTGAGGTAACCCAAGCTCCTCGACCTCACCGGAGGGCCTGACAATCATTGGCGGTGGCTGCCCAGCGAGGGCATAGTGGAGCGTCCCGGAGTTCGGCGGAAATCCCAGGTAGCCCAATGCCACAAAACGCCCACCCGAAAGCTCTCCGCTGCGGTCCTTCAACCCATACAGTCGTTTGTTGGCCAGTCGCAGCAGATCCTCGGGGTCAGGGTTACCCAGCGCGATCGCATTGAGGATCTCGTGCGAAGCCATCATCATCAACGCCCCGGAGATCGACTTGCCCGAAACATCTCCATAGGCCAGGGCCCCGCCACCGGCACGCGGGCACGGCAACTCCGTGAAGAAATCGCCACCGACCTCCTGAGCGGGCAGGCAAACGGCCACCCGTTCCCATCCCTCGACTGCACTCAGATCCTTCGGCAGCAAGGCCGTCTGAATCGTCGAGGCAATTTTCAACTCCCTTTCCAACTCCGCTTGCCGCGTCCGGTCATCGAGGAGCAGACTGGTCTCGAGGACCAGAGAAGCCTGATGAAACAGACTGCGAAGAAGGTCCTCCTCGTCCTGTTCCAGAATTGTCTGGCCGGACGTCGCCGACAGCAGGATCAGCCCAACGGTCCGGCGTGTTGTCGCCAACAACCCGACCATCTCAACGCCCGCTGACGCCAACCCTTCGGCCATCCTGTCAACCGGTTCGGACAGCAGGCGCAAGGGCGCGAGGCCCTCCAGCCGGAGCAGCGAACCGTGCCTTTTGAGGTGACGATGAAAAACAGGGAGGTTCGGGAGCCTCTCCGAAAGAACCCCCGGGCCCGCCACGCGCTCGAGCGAGGCGTCTTGCACCAGGTAAAGAGCGGCGAAGTGGAGCCCCAGGAGTTCCGGCAGGCGCTCGACCAACTGGCCGACGACGGGGCCCAACTCCACCTCGTCGGTCATCGCCTCACCCATCTCGACCATGGCTTCTTGCAAACGGTGGCGTTCGGCGAAGAAAAAGCGGTCGACCGGACCTTGAAGGCGCTGCCTGATGGGCTCGAAAAGCAATACAATGGCCAGGGCGAAGAACACCGGGAAGAGAACCGACTCCGCCACCGTGGTTCCACGGAACAACTGGTTCGCGAACGCAATGGCCAGCGCATAGACCGCAGTGACCACCGCCGTCGTCACGGTATAAAAAACACTCTTCCGGAGGATGACTCGGATGTTGAGCACTTGGAAGCGGATGATGGCGTAGGCAAAGGTCAAGGGCACCAGGATCAACGGAACAACGCCATAAAACAGAAAGCGTTCCGTATGGAAAAAGGATGGAAATCCAACCGCGAGAACAATGAATGGAACGACTCCGAAAATTGCGCCGAGAAAAACAATACCGGCCCCACGACGTTCCCGGCTATCCGGCAGTTTCGAAGCACTGACGCCCAGGGCGCCCAATCCCAGGGCCATGAAGCCGACCATCACCCACCAATTGGTCATCGGAGCGCCCGAAATCAGCGGCAGCTCACCCCCTTGCCTCCTGGTCCAGAAAACCGTCACCCCGTATACCAGAGGCGGAATGGCATAGAGGGGCAGTAATTGGCGGCTGTAGTGGGCGATCCATCCAACGATGTCCGCCAGATAGTCTCTTCGCCACTCCCAGATCGGCCGGGGAAAGATCAAAAAGAAGTGGAGAAAGACCGTCGGCAACAGCAGCAGGGCGATGGTTCCGGTGGTCAAGACCAACGAATCCACCCAGGAGTAGGACGCCGGACGAAGACGGCACACCAAGAACAGCAGGAACAAGGCACAGAGGTTGAAAAAGACCCGCGATGCCGGCAATCGCGGCTGACGAATCAGAACGAAGACGCCGATGGCAAAGAAAGCAAAACCCAAGAGAACGGCATAGAGGTAACTGGTGTCGCCGATCCGCCTCCGCCCGAGTTCAACGCCTACCTCAGCCATGTGTCCGGCAGGGCCAAAGCGCCCACCGGATCGGATCAGGTAGGAAACCCGTTCGCCAATGGAGTGCCGGTTGAGGATTTCTTGTGCGTGGGTCGTCCCTTCCAGGACCGTGCGGTCAATACCAACGATGACATCCCCGGACCTGATCCCGGCCTCCGCCGCACCGGAATGTGGAACCACGTGACGAACTACCGGACTGCCCGGAGTATCGCTCTCTAGGATGACACCGTCATAGGGCCGGGGAAGAAACATGTCGGCAACCGACAGCCCTGCCAGCAGGAACGCAATGACCCCGGGAGCCACGAGGCCCGCATATCTCCGCCACTTCGATTTCATCCATCCCATCATACGCAGGCAGTACCGGATTTGTTCGCTGGGCAATCCGTCGAATGGATTGCATGTGCCCCTTCGGGGCGCTGGATGGCCGCGTCGTCCCGAGCCCGAGCCCGTTATCGTTATCGTTGCCGGGTTTCAAGAGTTTTCGGAGAAGTCGATTTGATCATCGACGTTTGCATAGCGACAATGCGAAGTAAGTGGTCCAACCCTTTGCCAATAAGCGCGTCATCGACAAGGGTTAACCTCCTGCATACCAGCAAGTGCGAGGCACACTCTACGGCAGACCGTCTTGCCATACGGTAGAAGCGAGCCTTCTCAGCTGGAGAGAACTCGCCAACTCCCTCGGCCAGGTTAGCTGCAACAGAATTGCCGGCACGGCGAAGCTGGTCTCGAAGGTATGCACGGCCCTTGGGCAATG
>Ga0164318_10001150_pt1 | contig 22927 bp, 20 predicted proteins | sample GuaBasSedimGuay9_FD_113734 | JGI IMG/M metagenome (GOLD analysis project Ga0164318, IMG submission 113734) | Subseafloor sediment microbial communities from Guaymas Basin, Gulf of California, Mexico - Guay9, Core 4571-4, 0-3 cm | ecosystem: Environmental > Aquatic > Marine > Hydrothermal vents... | reverse complement strand
TATTTTTTTTAAAAATAATTTTTTTTACCAGAAACATACAAATAAAAATTTATTGCATAAATTTTATCTTAGATTAAAATTGAGAGAATATCTTGAAGCAAAAAAATATTTTGAGGGTGCATATTATTCTAATAACCTAAACGTATTGAAAAAATTAATTTTAGATAAAAAAATAAAAATAATTCATATTTTTCAAGATACTCGACTTGTTAAAGAGATATACCCTTTTTGTAAAGAAAAAGGTGTAAAAGTTATATTTGAAGATGAAGATCCCGCAATATATAATTTTTCAGAAAATTCAACTGAAATCAAATTGGAAAGAGAAATATGTCGAAAAGTGGCGGGGGTTATTGCTTCTACTGAAATGGAACGAAAAGATTTGGTAAAAAAATACAATCTGGCAAATACAGTATCAATTTATCCTTCAGCAAATAAACAATTTATCATATCTGGTAAAAATAAAGACATTAAAAATATAACTTGTGTTTATATTGGAACTATGGGATTTAATTCATATAGAGCACCTCTTCCAGAATACGTTGAATCTCTAGCAAGAAATAAAAATATAAAAATCCATTTATATTTACTTAATCTTTATTCCATAACAGGTCTCAAGTTAAAATTAAAATTTCTAAAATATAAAAATATTGTTTTTCATAACAAAATAAATTTTACAAAAATAAAGAAAGAAATATCAAAATATCAATATGGGATTGTGGCTTATGATGGCAACTGCAGAAAAGTAAATAATAATTTTGGGTTTAAAACAATAGAATATGTCTTTAGCGGGTTAATACCTATATATAATACGGAAAAAATATATAAATCTGAAGAAATAGGGTATGTGGTACAGGATGGGGTTGAATTAGAAGCTCGTGATGTGGAACTAAAAAGAAATTATTTTGAAGTGAAATATAAGAAAAATCTGCAAAAATTGTCCAAAGATTATATTATGGAAAATAATATAATAAAATTAGAGAAATTTTATTTAAAGTTATTATCAAAGAAATGACTTATAGATTAATCCAAATTTTTAATAAATCTGGTTAGGGGAATAAATATAAAATATACTTTACTGAGCACATCACTTCAGTCAAATCCCTTTATTTAGTTAGTTGATACATTATGACCCTCTCAATCTTCGGTCTTGGAAATATAGGTCTCCCAATGACTTGTATGTTTGCCCAATATTATAAAGTAATCGGAGCGGATATAGATAAAGGAAGGATTGAGAAAGCGAACAAAGGAATTTCTTACTTGGCAAATGAGGAATCATTCCCTGAAATTTTACAGGAAGTTATAAAAAAAGGAAATTTTGAAGCAACAATAGATTTAAATTATGCAGCAAAGAACTCAAATGTAAAAATAATAATAGTGCCTTTGTTGATAGATGAGCAAGAAGATGATAAGTTAGACTTTTCAATAATAGATTCTGTGGTTGAAACTATTGCAAAAAATTTAAATGAAGAGGATTTAATAATAATTGCCACAACAATGCCTTTAGGAGGTTCAAGAAGGATTTACAATAAGATAAAAGAAAAAACAGAAAAACATTTTTATTTAACTTATGCGCCGGAAAGCACAGCATCCCCACATATTATCAAGGATTTAACCGAGAGTTATCAACAGATTATTGCGGGAATTAATGAAGAATCTATTAAAAAAGCCGAAGATCTTTATAAAACAATAAATAAAAAAGGTGTAATTATTGCCAGTTCTTTAGAATCAGCGGAATTAACTAAATTGATGGAAGGAATTTATAGATATGCAAATATTGCTTTGGCGGATGAAGTTGTAAAAATCTGCGATAAATTTAAAATTGATTTTAAGGAATTAAGAGAGAATTTTAACAGAGTCCCGGCATATAATTTACATAAACCTTCTGTGAAAGTTGGGGGGCATTGTATTCCAGTATACCCTCATTTTGTTTTGCCTTATACAGAAGAAATAAGTTTAATCAAAGACAGTATAAAAATTGATAGAAATATGCCGGAATATTGCGTAAATAAACTAAATGATGTTATAGATTTAAAAAACAAGAAAATTCTAATTTTAGGTTTAAGTTATAAAGGGGGTGTAAAGGAAGATCGATTTTCTCCAGCATATGAAATTATAAATTTATTAAAAAATTCAAAACTTTATTGCTATGATCCTTATTATTCAGAGGACGAAATAAAAGAAAAAACAAAAATTGGATATCTAAACATAACTAATTTGGAGAATGTGGATGGGGTTATTTTGGTAACGGATCATCCTGAATTTAAATCCTTAAATCTTAAAGGAATTAACTTTATTTTTGATGGAAAGAATTTTTTGGATAAAGAAAAAATAGAACGTCAGGGAATAAAATACTTAGGGATCGGGAGATAAAATTTCCACCTCTTTACCACATTTCTTACAAATATAAATAATTTTATTGTTTCTTTTCTCTTTAATATCACTTAATTTTTCACCGCAATAACACACACAACCTTTTAATTTAGCGGGATTCCCATAAACCAGCCCGAAAGGAGGAACATTTTTTGTTACCACGGATCCGGCTCCAATCAAAGCATATTCTCCAATTTTAATTCCGCAAACAATCGTTGAATTTGCGCCTATTGAAACTCCTTTTTTTATAGTGGTTCTAGTAATCTTTTCTTCATTCCAGATAAAACTTCTTGGATTTAAATCATTTGTAAATGTGACTGAAGGACCTATAAAAACATTTTCTTCAATATCCACACCCTTGTAAACAGAAACAAAATTCTGTATTTTTACATTATCACTTATTTCAACACTTTCATCAATATAACAACTTTTTCCAATATTGCAGTTTTTACCTATTTTAACCATTTCTCTGACATGAGCAAAGTGCCATATTTTAGTCCCCTCTCCAATTTCATCTGTTTCCACAACAGCAGTTTTATGTTTAAAAAAATTACTTTCCATAGTTTATAATGTCGGAAATAGAATGAATATCATTGCCTTTAACCACAGGCACATTAAATTTTCTGGCATATTGCAAATAGTTTTCAGATATTTTATATTTTCTGTTTATTTCAAATAATATATTATTTTTTTTCAGAAGATTGAATATTTCTATTAATTCGTTTTCAGTCAGAGCCACCCTATTAAAAAAGGTTTCAGGATGAGCCCATGCGCTTACATATTCATTTTTGATAACTTCTTTAAATGATTTTTTATATAGTTCAGCGTTTTCTGTGAATGAATGAAAAGCAAATATTCCATAGTCCACTTTTTCCATAATATTTTTGTTTACATCTAAGGACCCATCCGGAAGAACTTTTGCTTCGCATCCGGAAAGCATAATTATATTTGGAAATTCTTTTTTTGCTTTTTTAATATCTTCCAGAAATTGATTAAAATCATAATTTAATTTTTTTCTAACATGCTCTGTAAAAGCTATTAAAGGAATTTTAAGTTTCTCTGCAGTTTCGCATATCTCAGACACTGAGTTTTTCCCATCTGTGTAATTTGTGTGGATGTGCCATTCGCCACTCAACAAATACCCAGAATATTTTTCCCAAATTTTCATAAGTCTAATTTTTCTATTTTATCCTTGTGGATACCTATACCACCCCAGCATCTCATAAATCTTAAACCCCATTTTATATTAAAATCAGGAACTTTTTCTCCAAGAGCTTCTTTTATTGAAGAATAAATTATATTTGCTCCGGAAAAAGTGCTCATGACCATAGTTCCTTGTATTCTTGGATTGGATTCAATTATTTTTGTCACGCCTTTGCTATCAACTTTAAATTGGAAACCAAAACAATATTTCATCTGGAGTTCTTCAGCTATTTTATTGCAATATTCAATAATTTTTTCATTCTTTTCTATAGTTCCATTAAAAGTTATACCTGTTCTTATTAGATCTCTTGTTCTTGGAATGATGATGGTTTGTTCTTGAGTTCTAAAACAATCTACAGAGTATTCTTTCCCAGGAAGATGTTCCGCAATCATTAATTCAGGAAAGTTTTCACCAAGTATTGAATACAAATCTTCAATATCCGTATAGGTTCCAGTTGGTTTTTCTTCGTAAAATCTTTTACCCGCATCTTTTTTATCCCTTTCATGCAATATTCTAAAACCCCTCATACCGCTGGAAATCGGGGGTTTTATACATACTTTATTATCTGGGTAACCCATTAGATGGGCTTTCTCCACTAAATTCTTAAAATCAGAAACTAAATAAGATTCAGGGGAAGGAATTCCCAGACGTTTGCATAATTGAACTAATTCATATTTATTGTTTGTTTTTTTTATTGCTTTAAAATCTGAAATTGCTATTTTTATTCCAATTTTTTCAAATTCTTTTTTGTTTTTTGCTAATATTGAGAGTTCATTATCCACTTGCGGTAAAATAATCTCAACATTTTCCTTTTTGCATATTTCTTTTAGTTTTTGCACAAAAGCTTTATCGGTCGGTTTTGGTATTTGATAAAATTTATCGCAAAGATATTTTCCAACAACTTCCTTTTTTATATCAACACAAATTAATTTAATATTCCTATTATCATAATTGTTTTTTAATGAATATATTGTCCCGCTAATTCCGGGTGCTCCGCCTCCAGTAATTAAGATATTCAGTCCATCCATCTTATTACCTCAAAAGCCTCAGCATATTCAGAATTGCACTGCACACCTCTGACTTTTGCCAAACCAAAAATAAATTCTTTGGAAAAGTAATTTCTTTCTAATTTAATCTGGGAATCATAACATTTTAAAATTTCCATTTTTTTCTCAAGATGTCTTTTTTCCAATTTGGAAAAATAATTACCTGAAAAATTTCTGCAATTCCAGGGGAATTCATATCCGAGAATGGCTGCATCTTTTTTGAAACACCGGAAACACTCTTCCGCAATTATTCTGTGGTCCTGATGAATGTCTGAGAAAGAAGGACATATAACTAAATCCGGTTTGAATTCATTTTTAATTATAACCAAATTATCTAAGATTTTTTGTCTGTCTTCCTGGAATAATTTGTTTTTGAAGTTAAATATTTTATAATCTTTAATACCAAGTAAATTGCAGGATTTTAAAAATTCTTTTTTCAAAGTATTTTTAGGCATTCTTGGGGGCACTGCATCTTCACAAATAGAAAAAACAACCCATTTGAATTCATGTTTTTGCTCTAATAGTTTAACCACCATCCCGCCAGCTCCAAGTTCAACATCATCTGTATGAGGTGATAATAAAAGTATTTTCATTTTAATAGTCCCCTTATCCTTTCACATATCTTAAGATTGGATACTCCCTCCAACGCGCTAATTGGAAATTCTTCACCTTTTTTAATACAATCTAAAAATAGTTTTAATTCCACCCTCAAAGGTTCAATTTTACTAGTAAGAACTTTTTCAATTATATTTTCCTGTTTATATGATGAATTGTCCGCTAAATATTTGCTTGGTTTTTTGTAGATAAAAATTTCTTGAGTCATAAAATCCCCCTCTATTGTTTTGTCTTTTTCTTCTATATAAATTTTTCTTATTTTCTTATTTGAAATTCTGCTTCCTGACAGGGAAACAAAGCAATCACCAAAGGAAATGGAAATATTGCATAAATCAGAATTTCCCATAACATCTTCTATTTTGTAAGGTTTATTTTTAAATAATTTATTAAAAATAATATCAATGTCATGAATCATCAAATCCTCAATTATCGAAACATCTGTAATTCTTGAAGAACCAGGATTGCGCCTTTTTAATTCAATATACAAAGGTTTTTCAATAATTTTTGCAATTTCAGAAATTACGGGATTAAATCTTTCTATATGACCAACACCTTTTATTATTTTTTCTTTATCCAATTTCAGCAATTTTTTACCTTCTTCGTAATTTAAAGTTATTGGTTTTTCAATTAAACAAGGAATATTTTTTTCAATGCATTTTTTTGCAATTTCAAAATGGTATTTTGTTGGTGCGCATATGCTTACGCAATCCACTTTATCAAGAAGTTCTTCCAAAGAAGAACATATATTTACACCAAATTTGCTCATCTTTTTGGTCTGTTCCAGATTTGCATCGAAAATATAAATTTCTTCAACACCTTTAAGTTCAGAGTAAACCCTAATGTGATTTCTCCCCATATTTCCCGCACCTATCACCCCAACATTCATAATTTATTAATTGTTTTTACAATATGTTTTAAATCCTCTTTAATTAAAGAAGGGTGCACTGGCAAACTAAGCACTTTTTCCGCTACTTCTGCGGCAACAGGGCAATCCTGAGGTGAATATCCTAATTTTTGGTATATGGGTTGTTTTGATATGGGCAAAGGATAATGGATTGCGCATCCAATTCCATTTTCATTTAAATATTTGATAAATTCAACTCTATTCATACAGAAATTATCCTCTATCCTGACAACATATTGATGAAATACATGTTTGATATTTCTTTTTATATAAGGTAGGGTTAATCCGGAAACTTTTATATTTTCACTCAAGTAACAGGCATTATCAATCCTTTTTTTATTAAAGTCATCCAATTTTTTTAATTGGCATAAACCTAAACCCGCTTGTATGTTGGTCATCCTGTAATTATATCCAAGTTCGGAGTGCAGATATTTTTCTGTCTGACCATGATTAATTAATAATCTTAATTTTCCCCCAAGGACTTTGTTATTTGTGGTTAAAATACCCCCTTCTCCTGAAGTCATATTTTTTGTTGCATATAATGAAAAACATCCAATATCTCCGAAAGAGCCAACTTTTTTGTTTTTGTATTCTGCGCCATGAGCCTGAGCGCAATCCTCAATTAAATATAAATCATTATTTTTGCAGATTTCTTTAATTTTTTCAATTTCAAAAGGCTGACCAAATAAATGGACCCCGATTATGGCTTTTGTATTTGGAGTAATCTTTTTTTTAATGTCTTCAGCATCAATATTAAATGTTTTTTTATCCACATCCGCAAAAACTGGTTTGGCGTTTTGAAATAAGACGCAATTTGCTGTGGCAATAAAACTAAAATCAGGAAGTATCACCTCATCATCTGGTTTTATATTTAAAGCTTTGAGAGCTAAATCCAAAGAAACTGTTCCATTTACGGTGGCTATGCTTTCTTTAACTTCTGAATATTCTGCAAATTCTTCTTCAAATTTTTTTACTTGTTTTCCGCTCGCCATGTTGCCTGATTTAATAATTTCACTCACAGCTCCAACTTCTTCTTCACCAATTGTTGGTTTTGCTATTGGAATCATTATCTAGTTTCTTATTTAAATTTAAATTCATAAAATAAATCAAAATTTGGGCCAAGACACACAATAAATTGGATTGAGATTTAGTGCTTTGGTTTGAATCAAAACAGAATATTTTTTCACCGAATAAAACTACAAAATCTTAAACAAAAAGAAACCTTTATTGCTAAATTTCTCTTCAAGCCTGAATTTTTCTGAACTAAACATTTCCTGCAATCTTAAGTTAGTTTGGTTTACGCCAAAATCCTTAACGCAACCCCCATCAACAATTAGATAAGAATATTCATGTTTTTTTAGGAAATTATAATTATTGTTAATAGTATCATTTAATGCTAATTTTTGGTAATTTTTAATTTCTTTAATCCAGGGATAATCCATTTTATCCACTCCTATAACTGTTTTTGGGTTTTTACATAAACTATAAACTAGAGTATTTGGTGGAAGTTCTTTTAATCCAACATACCCCTGAATTTGTTCATTAGAAGCCCATCCAATACCGGGAGGCCATTGGGAGGTTTCAACAATATATTTTGGATAAGCGGAAGTAACCAGAATGCCGATAAATATCAGAGAAATTATTATGTATGAAATTGCTTTATCTTTTTTTGTTGAATTATAAATCAAAATTATACCCCAGGCAACCAAAACAACCACCGGTATTGCAAAGAATACCCAGAATCTGTGAGGCATTAATTTGAAAGGAAGAGCATTCCCTTCCACACCAAGAAATCCAATAATCACCCAGAGTGATGAAATTAGCAAATACTTGTTGTGCGAAGTGATTAGTTTCTTTCGATGATATAACAACATAAAAACAGAAAATAATAATAACACAAAAATCACAGGACCCAGTCCTGTTGCCTGGTCCATTTTTGATACTTCAGGCGCAATTGCGAAGTCTTGCAGTCCATAAACAATACCTCCTGAAGTATCATCCAGAGTTCCTCCTTTGAAGAAATCAGGAAATGCATTCATCCTCCACAATACATTTTCAACACCCCTATACTCTATTTCAGGTATCCAGTAAATGGATAATGCGAGAGATAATCCAAGGAGACCTCCTAAAAATAAATATTTTATTTCTTTGTTTTTGAATACTTTGACCATATTGAATTTTGAATCTTGTTTCAATAATTGAATCATAAACTCAACAAAAAAGTAAGTGGCGTAAAATACACCAAATACTGCGGCCACTGAAGGTTGTGTTATTAAAATTGTGGAGATTGTTAGAATTGCAATTATCAACCATTTTTTGTTTTTTTCTTCCTTCATCCTCTCAATTGAATATAATGCTGGAAACCACAACACCACAGCAAGAGTCTGAGCCCAGATAAAATGATTCATGAAGCAGGGAAGAATTGCGAGCAAAAAAGTCCCTGTTAATGCAATTTTATCTGATTCGGTAAACTTTTTCAGCCAGATATAAGCAAAAGGAAGACCTAAAGTTATCAGCAAAACATTGAAAAATTTAAGAACCCATTGTATTGATTCAGGATTTACCTGATGGATTACACCCATCAAAGTAGAATAAAAAGGAGGGTAGGGTTCAAGTTGATATTTGCACAGGTATGTGGGGTTTTAGAGGTGTTGTTTTAAAGAATATGAAAATTTCTGCGAAGGGTTTTGAACTGGAAGCGGATTTGTTTATAAATATGTGCAGATTAAAATTAAAATTCAGAGAAATTTTGATTGATTATTTACCAAGAATTGGAGAAGAAAAATTAAGAGAGTCGGACGGGTTTAGAATTATTTATTTTTTAACCAGAAAGAAATTTATAAATTAAAACCAATTCTATTTAACTTTCAACCAACACAGTAATCCAATACCCCCAAGAAGATAATCTTCGATCATAATCCCGAGTGAAAAGGCAATTGCTAATTCTGGAGAAATTCCAAAAGTTGATAAGAGCAAAACCGCAGCTGCTTCTCTTGTGCCTATCCCGGAAATTGAAATTGGGATTAACTGAACTAAAATCAGCACAGGCAGGATTAAACAAATTGAAAAATAAGATAAATTTAATCCAAGTGAAATCGACAAAAACCAGAATTGGACAAAACAACCAAACCAGGCAAGGATACTTAGCAAAAAATTAATAATTATTTTATTTTTACTTAATTTGTTAAAATTCTCATAAAAAATATTAATATTTTCTCCGGCAACACTTTTGAATTTTTTAGGAACCAAAATTTTGTAAAAAGGCATTCCGATTTTTTTAATCAGTTTTTCATTTCTCAAAATGAGTATTCCTATAATGAAAAATACGAAGAATAAAAGAAAAAGATAACTTAAATTAGATAAATGTGTTTTGTTTGAGAATAAAATGAAAACTGCGAATATTCCAAGAATAAAGAGAACAAAGATATCATTGAGCCTGTCAATTAGAACCGTGAGAAGACTTTTTCCGGGTTTTGATTTTAGGAATTTTGCTTTTGTAAAATCACCAATTTTTCCCGGGGTCAACATACCAATACCAAATCCCGCAACCCACGCAAAAGTACCCTTGGATAAACTAATCTTGTCTTTTTTATCCACAAGCAACAGCCATTTTATAACTTTTACAAAAACTACGGGAATAATAATTAAAAGAGATATTAACAAGTAGGTGTAATTCATCGATTTGAACGAATCAAACAAAAGATTCAAATTAATCGTTGACATCAGATAAAAAAATATACTCATACCAATCAATCCAAATAATCTGAAATAGTATTTCATAATGTATTTACTTTCAAATAACTGAATGATTTTTATTAATTGACTTGGTTTCTTTTATCAATTAAATTAGTTTAACTTCTTTTTGGATTTTCAGATAAACACTAAATATTTTGATAACTTAAAAACTTATTTCAAATAATAAAATGGAGAAGCATATTCTGATTGGCGGTGAAGCCGGGAAAGGAATCGCCAAGACCACTCTTTTAATAAGCGAAGTTTTTACTAATGCGGGATATTATGTGTTTAATTACAGGGAATACCAGTCTTTAATAAAAGGAGGATTTAATTTTAATGTTCTTAAAATATCCGATAAACCGGTTTATTCTCATGACAATTCTTATGATGTGATTTTTGCTTTGAATCAGGATATAATTAACAGGCAGGAGAAAGATTTAAAAGAAGAGGGATTTATAATTGGAGATAAGAATCTGAAAGGAAAGAACATGATTGGCATTGATGTACAGGCTCTGCTTGAAAAAATTGGCGCATCCGCGAAATTAGGAAATGATATTTTGATAGGGGCTTTGGCAAAAATTATTGGTTTGCCTGTTGAACCTGTAGTTAAAGTGGTAAAAGGGGCATTTAAGAAAAAAATAGAATTACTCGAAGAATCAATAATTGAAGGTTATAACTGCGTTGAGAAAAAAATGGAGCTTGATAAACCAGACGGAGAACCTAAATATTTCATAACCGGAAATGAGGCAATTTCAATGGGAGCAATCGTTTCAGGAATTGATATGTATATTGCTTACCCAATAACCCCTGCAACGCCAGTTCTTCATATTCTTGCCTCAAAACAAGAAGAACATGATTTCATGGTTGTTCAGCCTGAAAATGAAATCGCTGTTGCTTGTTCTGCTTTAGGCGCAAGTTATGCCGGAGCCACTACAATGATTGGAACTTCAGGTGCCGGGTTTTCTTTAATGGCAGAAGCTTTGAGTTTGCAGGGAATATCTGAAGTGCCTTTGGTAGTTTATCTTAGCCAGAGAACCGGACCGGCTTCAGGAGTGCCAACTTATAATTCACAGGGGGATTTGAAATTTGCTGTAAATGTTGGACACGGGGAATTTATCCGCGTGGTTGTTGCTCCCGGTGACGCAAAGGAATGTTTTTACCGGACGATTGAGGCTTTCCATTTGGCTTCTAAATATAGAGTGCTTGTAATGATTCTCGGCGATAAACATGTGGGAGAAAGCAATTATAGTTTTGATGATTTTGAAGAACCAAAAATTAAACCAACACGTTGCATCACAGAACCCTGCGAAGATTACAAGAGTTATTTAATAACTGAAAATGGGGTTTCTCCAAGATCTGTTCCGGGACAGGGGGCTGTTGCAAGAGCTACAAGTTATGAACATAATGAATATGGATACACAACCGAGAAATCTGAAGAGGTAATTAAGATGAATGATAAGAGATTGAAAAAATTGGACGACTTGAAAGAAGAAATTATGAGTTTGGTTCCGGTTAATCTTCATGGACAGGGAAAGAAATTAATTGTTGGGTGGGGTTCAACAAAAGGCGCAATAGTAGATGCTTTGAAAGATTTGCCTGATTTCAGATTTTTGCAGGTTTCATATATCTCGCCTTTCCCAGCAGAGGAAGTGAAGAGAGAAATTGAAAATTCTGATGAAGTTATACTTATTGAAAACAATGCAACGGGATTGCTCGGGGATATAATTGCTGAGCAGACAGGGAAGATTATAAATAAAAAAGTTTTAAAATATGATGGAAGACCATTCACATCTGAAGAGATTGTTGAAAAGGTTAAGGAGGCAATAAAATGAAAGTGGAAGATTTGAACACGGGGGAAAAAACAACCTGGTGCCCAGGTTGCACAGATTTTGGAATTTTAACTTCAGTGAAACAGGCAATAACAAATCTTGTGAATGATGAAAAAGTAAAACGCGAGAATGTTGTTGGAGTTAGCGGCGTTGGTTGTTTTGACAAGATTTATGATTATTTGAATATTAATTTTTTCCACGCTTTGCATGGCAGGAGTTTGCCAACAATGTTTGGAATAAAATTAGGAAATCCCGAACTGAAAGTTATTGGTTTTGGGGGCGATGGTTCAACTTATGCTGAAGGGATGGCTCATGTTGTGCATTCCTGCAGATACAATGAAGACACAACATTTCTTGTTTTTGACAACCAAATGTTTTCTTTAACAACCGGGCAGGCAACACCTGTAAGCGAGAAAGGTCTGGTAACGCCTTCAACACCTTTAGGAGTTCATGAAAAGCCGATCAATCCTTTAGCGCTTACCTTGACCTGCGGAGCGAGTTTTGTTTCAAGAGGTTTTGCTTTGGATATTCCAAACCTGACAAAATTAATTGAAGCCGCAGTTATGCATAAAGGGTTCTCTTTTGTGGAAGTTCTCCAACCATGTATTTCTTACCACAACACAACACAATTTATTAGAGAGCACATTTACAAATTAGAAAATCATAATACGGGGAATTATGAAGAAGCGATGAAAAAAGCTTTGGAATGGGATTATTGCCAGAATGAAAATTCAAAGATTCCTGCAGGTATTTTTTATGAAACCAATAAACCAATTTACGAGGACCAGTGGCCTCATATAAAAAAATGGCACACTGTTAAACGGAACCCTGATTTCAGGAAAATTTTGTCTGAGTTTAAAAAGTAAATAAAACAAACTATTTTAATTATGCTTGAGCAGGAGTATTATTTAGGTGTTGATGCCGGAGCGACAAAGACAACCATGTTGATTGTAAATTCAAAAGGAAAAAAAATCTTTGAAGCAAAAAAAGATAATTTATCCCACAGGCATTTGACAGAAAAACAATTTGTGAATGCTCTGGATGAAATTGCTTCATCAATTAGATTTAATCTCAGATTTTCATGTTTTGCTTTTGCTGGGTTGGATACTGAAGAAGAAAAAAAGAAAATTACAAAGATGATTAAAAAAAGCAAGTTAGGCAAAATAATCGAATCAAATCTTGTTGTTGTTAACGATATTGAAACTGTGTTGCCTTCCATTGACGCAGAAAATGGGGCTGCTGCAATTGCTGGAACAGGTTCTGCTTTTTTTGCAGTAAACAAAAACAATATAGTTAAAGCCGGGGGTGTTGGTTATTTATTGGCTGACGAGGGTTCTGGCTATTTTATTGGACTTAAAGTTTTGAAGGCGGCAGTAAAATCAAATGATGGGAGAGGAAAGAAAACAATTCTTGAAAGAATGGCTTTTAATAAATTGAAAATCAAAAGCGTGGAAGAATTGGTGGATTATATTTATACCGGGAATTTAAAGAAACAGGTTGCGGGATTTGCCCCTTTAACAGAAAAAGCCCTTGAAAAAAAAGACAAAGTTGCGAGAGAAATTCTCAGTTCAGCGGTGGATGAACTTGAGGTGGGAATTAAAGCTGTTGTGAAAAGAGCTGGACTCAAGGGAAATTTTAAGATTGCTTTAACCGGAAGTGTTTTTACCAACAAATTTATAATGAATAATCTAAACCCGAGACTTAAAAAACTTTTTCCAAAAGCGGAAATTTGCATGGTCAAAAACTCAGTGATTGGAGCGGCGAAACTTGCAATGAAAAGAAGTAAGTAAAAATAAATCTTAACAAAAATCCATTATTCAAAATTTTAGGTTACAATAATTTATGTTATATACAACACTTAAGAATAGTGAAACAAAGACCATTGAACAGGTTCACTCAGATTTTTTAGAAAATCCTTCCGGGTATATAAATACAGAAATTCCTGGTTATAGGAGAGGTGTTGATTATTATAGGATAACTCCCAGATTATTTGACAGAATTAAATATGATTTTACTGCAAATTTACTTCCTGAAGTTTTTGACTGCACCCAAGAAGAATTTATTATTTTTTTTGGAAAAACCCTTCAGTTGATAAACAAAGTCTCAGAAGATGAAATACCTCTCCAGCATGTTGAATTATTGGGCAGTGTGAATTTTAAACAAAAAGATGGTAATGATGACAGACGTACATTTTATCCTGTGCCTACAATAATAAAAGGCAATAATCTTAAAGACGCTTCCGTGGAGATTGGAAGAAGAACAGAATCTTCAGATTATGATACTCTTTATGTGCATAATTTAGAAGGCGCACAAATATCAGATTTTTTTTGGATGATTGGTTCAATATAAAAGACAAGGGTTATTCAATAATTACTAAATAAGATAATTATGTGGCAATTAGAAAAAATAAATAAACTGGAACCGGATATAAGAACTCTGTTTGATATCAAGGAAGTTGTTTATGATAAACAATGGCTAAAGAACCAGAAAGATAAAGATTTGTATTTTATGTACAGGAATATTTTTAAGGAAGAAGATGAAGAGAAAATAGAAAAATCAGGTTTGAGGTACGATGTTACTGTAATCCCACCCGGAATGCTTGGATGCGAATTTACCAAGACTGTTGGACACTACCACGAGATTGCTGTTGAAAATTTATCTTATCCTGAAGTTTACCAGGTTTTAAAAGGCGAAGCAATTTTCCTTATTCAGAAAATTGATTTTGACACAAACAAAATAATTGATGTGTGTTTTTCAAGATGTTCTATTGGGGATGTTTTTGTTATTCCCCCAAATTACGGTCACATTACAATCAACCACTCCAACCAGAAACTTGTGATGTCAAACTGGGTTGCATCAAATTTTAAGTCTGTTTATCATTCTATAAAATACATGGGTGGTGCCTGCCATTTTTTTCTTAATGAAGGCTGGGTAAAAAATAAAAGATATCCTTTGGTTCCTGACCTCAGAGAACTTCAGGGAAAAAAGATGGAGGATATGTACTCGTTTATAAGCATTCCTGAAAAACTGGAATTTCTTAAGAATCCAAAAATTGAACCTGAAATTTAGTATTTATTAAGTTAACTCAAAACCTTTATTAAAACCCAAAATTTGATATTTGTTAATATTATTCAAAATAGTTTATGGCAATGAAGTATAAGAAAGGTCAGTCAAAAGAACTGGGATCTAAATCAATAAGACAGCCAATTGTCACTGTTCTTGGACATGTTGACCACGGGAAAACAACTTTACTGGATTATCTGAGAAAGACCGTTGTTGCAAAAAGAGAAGCGGGAAATATAACTCAGGAAATAGGGGCAACAGACATCCCAATATCTGTGATTTTTGATATTGCCTCTGAATACCTTGAACCAATCAGAAATCAGGTGAAAATACCCGGGTTGTTATTTATAGATACTCCAGGGCATCTTGCGTTTAGCGCAATGAGGGAAAAAGGAGGAGCCATCGCGGATTTGGCAATTTTAATTATTGATATTACTGAGGGATTAAAACCCCAGACCGAAGAAAGTTTAAATATTCTAAAAAAATGCAAAACACCTTTTGTAATTGCTTTGACTAAAATTGACCGGTTGTGGGGATGGAGAAATGAAAGCAAAGATTTTTTAGTTAATTTTAAGGAGCAACAGGAGAGAACAAAACAGGATTTTGATGAAAGGCTCTATCGAATACAGGGAGAACTCTCAACTTTAGGGTTTGATGCAGAATTATTTTTTGAAGTAAAAGATTTTACAAAAGAGATTTCTATGGTTCCGTGTTCAGGCATAACCGGCGAAGGCATCCAGAATCTGTTTGCTGTTTTAATTGGTCTTTCGCAGAAATTTTTAATAGATAAATTGCAGTTGTCTGACACTGGAAAAGGGGTTATTCTTGAATTAAAAAAAGACGAGAAATTAGGTTCCAATGTGGATGTAATTTTATATGACGGGACTCTGAAAATTGGGGACGAAGTTATGGTGGAATTGGAGAAACCTATTTATGTTAAAATAAGAGCTTTGCTTGAGCCTGCTTCATTGCAGGATATCAGGGCAGAGAAAAAGTTTGTGGCAGTTAAGGAAATAAAAGCAGCTGCGGGAATAAAGGTTATAGGAAAAAATATAGATACTGCTTTTGCTGGCGCTAATTTTACGGTTTTCAGGTCAGAAGAAGAAAAAATGAAATTGCTGGACGAGCTGGAAGAAGAACAAACTTCAAATGAGATTGATAAATCAATTGACGGGATTATTTTAAGGACTTCAAATATCGGTGGTTTGGAAGCATTGATGAGTTTATTTTGCAAGGCTTGCATAAGAAGGGCAAAAGTAGGCGCTCCAATCAAAGAAGATTTGGTGATGCTCGAAGACGCCGCTCCCAAGAATAAAGTATTAATTTGTTTTAATGTTGAAAATACTTTTGAGGATTTGGCAATCAATAAAAAAATAAAAGTTATCCAGGGAGATGTTATTTACAAATTATTTGAAGAGTACGAAGAATGGGTGAATGGATTGGAAGAAAAAGAACAAGCCGATAAGAAACAGAAAATGAAAAAAATAGTTAAGATAAAATTGTTGCCTGGTTTTGTTTTTAGGAAGAATAATCCCGCTATAGTTGGGGTTGAGGTTCTTGCAGGAATTTTGGTGGCTGGCGCAAAACTAATAAATTCAGAAGGCAATGTTGTGGGAAGCGCCAATCAAATCCAGAAGGAAGGAAAACATTTGAAAGAGCTTGAAAAAGAAGAACAAGCAGCAGTATCTTTTAACGGAGTTACAGTTGGCAGGCAGGTCAAGGAAGCTGAAATACTTTATTCTTTTATCTCAAAGGACGATTATAGGGAATTAATAAAATGCGACGAAACAGACCTTGAGTTGCTGGAAGAGATAAAAGGAATTCTCGGATTTATGTAATTCCAGGCATTATCATTTATTTCAGAATATTCACATCCTATTTTAAATTAAATTTTAACAAATTATGGGAAGGTAGCTCAGGCTGGGAGAGCGCACGGTTGAAGACCGTGATGTCGTGGGTACTCTTTTCTTGAAATCTCCTGAAAAGACGCCGCAATCAAATCCCACTCTTCCCACTTAATATTATAAAGTCAATATTCAAGTATTGTGGTTTTTGATTAAAATAGAGGAGAATAAAAAAATCATTGATTTTAATCCGTTAAACAAAGAAACTGATAAGATAAGAAATTTAAGTTCATATAATATTATTGACTTTAGATGATTATGTATGTCTTGACTGAAGAAGGGGAAAAATATCTGAAAAATAAATTACCTGAAATAAATCTAATAAAAGAACTTTCCAAAAAAGAATTATCTGTTTCCGATGCAAAAAAACTGGAAAATTTTAACATCGCTTTACAATGGGCAAAGAAGAATCAGTGGATTGAAATTGAAACTGGAATGATGAAACTCACAAAATCAGGAAAATCCATACTTGAAAAAAAATACGAAATCGAAGAATATTTGAAGGAAATTAAATTAGGAAAATTTGATGAGGATAAAATGAAAATATTATTAACTAGAAATCTGGTGAGGAATGTCACCGAAAAAGAAATTGAAACCAAAAAACTAATCGGGAAAGAAGTATTGGATTTGACCCCGGAAATTATTAAATCCGGAATCTGGAGAGATGTTAAATTTAAGAAGTACAATGTTGAGTTCCCGGGAAAGAAAATTTATCCCGGAAAAAAACACCCTTTGAATCTGGTTTTTGAAAAAATAAGAGAGGTTTTTATTGAGATGGGTTTTGATGAAATGGAAGGACCTTTGGTTGAAACAGCTTTCTGGAATATGGATTCCATGTTTATTCCGCAGGATCATCCGGCGAGAGATATTCAGGATACTTTTTATCTTTCAGGCGAGGGCGATTTGCCGGACAAAAATATAGTTAAGGATGTTAAAGAGGTTCATGAGACTGGAGGAAATTCAGGTTCAAAAGGATGGAATATGAAATGGATGCCTGAAATAGCAAAACAGTTATTGTTGAGAACCCACACAACTTCTGTGACTTACAGGACTCTTGCAGGTGGTATTGAGACTCCATGCAAGCGTTTTTGCATTGGAAGGGTTTTTAGGAATGAAGCCTCGGATGCAACCCACCTCCCGGAATTTTATCAGGCAGAAGGTTTTATTGCGGCGGAGAATCTTAATGTAAGAACCTTAATGGGATTTATAAAATCATTTTATTCCAAATTCGGACTTCATGAAGTGAAATTTAAATTTACTTACAACCCTTACACAGAGCCAAGTCTCGAAGCATTCGGGTATTCTGAAAAAATAGGTGAATGGATTGAGCTAATAAATTCAGGAATTTTTAGACCCGAATCTTTAGCCCCTTATGGAATTAAAGTTCCAGTAATTGCGTGGGGTTTTGGAATTGAAAGACTGGCGATGTTTATTTATGGAAATAAAAGCATTAAAGAAATCCTTGGACACACCTGCGATTTAAATTATTTGAGAAATTATAATCTTTTAAAACTTGAAGAATGGTAATGCTGAACACGAGTCTGGGATATTTAAATGGTCTGATAAAGAAGAAATTGTCTTTAGACGAACTTGAGGATTTATTGTTTAATATGGGTTTTGAGTTGGATGATGTTAAAGGAGATGATATTGCAATTGAGATGACTGCTGAGAGACCTGATTTATTATGCGTTCACGGTCTTGCAAGAGCGATAAATCATTATCTAGGGGAAAAACCAAAAGAATACAAAACAAAGAAAAGCGGATATCAAGTTATTATTGATAAATCTGTTTCAATGAGACCTTATACAGCATGCGCAATTGTCAGGAATATCCATTTTGAGGATGAAATGATTAAACAGCTTATGCAGATGCAGGAGAAATTAGCTTCAACTTATGGGAGGAATAGAACCAAGTCAGCATATGGATTGTATCCTTTAAAAGGAATTAATTTTCCAATACACTATATTGCGAAAGACCCAAAAAAAATTAAGTTCAAACCATTGGGTTTTGACGAAGAAGTAACTGCGATAGAAATTGAACAAACCCATCCGAAAGGCAAAGAATACAATTGGATTGCCAAGAATTGGAAAAAATATCCTTTTTTTATTGATGATAAAGATAATGTGATGTGCATGCTTCCTTACACCAATTCTGAAGACACTGGGAAAATTGATGAGACCACAACAGAAATTTTTATTGAGTGCACGGGTGTTGATTTTGAAAATGTAATGAATGTGCTTAATATTTTTGTTACAATGTTTGCGGATATGGGAGGGGATATTTATTCTTTGGAAATGGTCTATCCTGACAAAAGAATAGATTCTCCCGATTTAAACCCAGAGAAGATTAATCTGAAAAAATGCAATGCGGAAAAGAGGCTTGGTTTGAGATTATCCGATAAAGAACTATATTCTCTTTTGGAAAGAACTGGTTATATAATAAAAGGAAATAAGATTTTTGCTCCTTGTTATCGAACAGATTTATTGCACGAAGTGGATGTTATAGATGATATTGCAAGAGCTTATGGACCGGGCAATTTTATTCCTGAATTCCCGCAGATTTCAACAATTGGGAATTTAATGAGAAATACAAGAATAGAAACCAAAGTCAGGGAGCTGATTGTTGGTCTTGGATTTCAGGAAGTTTTTACCTTAATACTCACAAGCAAAGAAGAACAGTTTGGAAAGATGAGACTGGAAGGTAAGGCAATTTTTCTTGATACTCAGGTTGATAAATCCATTAATATGATTAGGGTCTCTTTATTGCCTGAATTATTGAGGGTGTTAAAAACAAACCAGCATTATGAGTTCCCCCAGAAAATATTTGAAGTTGGAAAAGTTTTATTTCCGGATAAGAAATCTGAGACGAGGTCGAGGGAGAGCACTTATTTAGCTTTAATAATCTCAAATTCAATTTCTACTTATGAAGAAATTTCTTCTGTTCTAAATTCAATATTTTTAAATTTAAATATTTCTTATAAATTAAAGGAAACCGAAGACAAGAGATTTATAAAAGGCAGGGTTGCAAAAATAATTGTGAATGGGAAAGAGCGAGGAATAATCGGGGAGATTTGCCCAAAGGTTTTAGATAATTTTAAACTTGATAACCCCACAACAGGTTTTGAACTTGATTTGGATTTTTTAAATTGAACTTTTGGATTATTTTCATATTTACCTCGTTTTTAAGCAATTTACCCCAAAATTCAACAAAATCATTTATTTAGGTAAATAACCCCATATTCTTATAATTTAGTAATTATCAATTTAAAATAATTCCTATAATGGATGTAGAGCGGAATATTAAATTAAAAGAACAAATTGATGATTATTTGAGGAAATACAAGGAAAAGCTGGTTTTTGCGGCAACAAACGGGAAACCTGTTATTATTGATTTTTCTGATTTGGATAAATATGACCCTGATTTAGCTGAAGATTTGCTTGAAAAACCCCAGGAAATAATGAAGGAATTTAATGAAGGGGTTAAAGAATTTGGGCTTGAGGTGGAGGTGGAACTGCAATTCAAAAATCTTCCAAAATCGCAGGATACAAGGATAAGGAATTTAAGAATAAGGCATATGGAAAAGTTCATCTGTGTTGATGGGATGGTCAAAGTAGCTTCTGAAGTAAAACCAAGAATATATGAGACTTTGCATGAGTGTCAGGAATGCGGGGAAAAATTCTCTTTGGAACAAAGAGGTTCGACTGTTGTGAAACCATATCTTTGTCCAACATGCAAAAGAAGAACTTCATTTAAACTACTTGAAAAGAAAATGTATGATTCAAGATGGATTACCATCCAGGAACCTTTTGAAATTACTGAAGGCGAAAAGCCCGGGGAGATAAAGGTTTTTTTAAAAAAAGAGTTAACAACCCCGGAAATGCAGAGAAAAACAGATCCTGGAAACAGGATAATTTTAAATGGGGTTTTAAAGGAACTTTCAAGACAGGTAAGAGGAATAGAATCCACACAAACTGATATTTATATTGAAGCGAATTATATTGAACTCACAGAACAGGAACTTGAGGAGATAAACATAAGCAAAGAGGATGAACAGAAGATTGTTGAGTTATCCAAACAACCGGATATTTTTGATAAATTTGTTAATTCACTCGCTCCATCTATTTATGGAAATAGGGAGATAAAAGAAGCAATTTTGTTGCAGATTTTCGGAGGGACTCATGCGGATTTGCCTGATGGCTCTCATATAAGAGGGGATATTCATTTGCTTATCGTTGGTGACCCCGCAACAGCCAAATCCCAATTACTTAAATTGGTTTCTAAGTTTATTCCGCGTTCCAAATATGTATCTGGAAAAGGTGTTACTGGAGCTGGACTGATATCCACTGTAAGAAAGGATGAATTTACTGGAGGATGGGTTCTTGAAGCTGGGGCTTTGGTGCTCTGTAATAAAGGATTGCTGGCGATTGATGAGTTTGAGAAGATGGATAAGGAAGATATGGTTGCGATGCATGAAGCTCTTGAGCAGGGAACGGTTTCTATAGCAAAAGCCACCATTATTGCCACCCTTCCTGCGCAGACAAGCGTTCTGGCCGGGGCAAACCCAAAACTTGGAAGATTTGATGTTTACACCCCCATAGCAGAGCAGATAATGATACAGCCAACTTTATTATCAAGGTTTGATTTGAAATTTGCTTTAAGAGATGTGCCCGATGCAAACTCGGATAAGAAACTTTTAGATCATGTTTTAAAAGCCCGGTTGGATACGAGTTCTATCGAACCTGAAATACCACACACCATCATAAAAAAATACATAGCCTATTCAAAACAACAGGTAAAAACGGTTACTTTAACAGAAGAGACTTTAAAAGTGTTTAAGAATTTTTTTATAGATATGAGAAGTAAATTTACTGAGGAAGATAGAATAGTTCCAATAACTTTCAGGCAATTTGAGGCCCTGATAAGACTTGCGCAGGCTTCTGCAAAAGTAAATTTAAGAACAGAAACTTCAAAGGAAGATGCTGATAGGGCAATAAGGATTATGCAGGTTTCACTCAGACAACTTGGTTTTGATGCTGAAACAAATAAACTTGATATTGACAGGATGGAAAGTTCTGTTGCTGGAACACAGAGATCAAAAATAAGAATCCTGCTGGATATTATTGATAAACTTGAGAAAGATTCTAAAGAAGTTTCAATGGAAGATGTTGAGGCTTTGGCTGAGGAAGAAGGTCTTGGCGAAGTGAGGGGAATGGTGCAAAAACTTGAGAGGGAAGGCGTGTTGTATAAACCAAAACCCGGATTTATAAGGAAGGTCTGAAATGAATTATTTCACTTTACATTTAGTTAAGATGGAATGATAATCACGTTTTCAGAGGAAATCGGTTCAGGAAAATCCACAATAGGAAAAGAACTCGCCAAAAAATTAAATTATTCTTTAATTATTGATCCCATTGAATATAGTATTAGATATGTTATTGAGAAAATTATTTTAGTGACAAAACAAATAAAAAACAATTGATTATTTCAGAGATAAATAAACTCGCTAATAATTTAACTTTTGTGGCATAAATCGTTTTTCGTCTGTTTACAGGATTTTATTCTCATTTGATATATTTTTAGGTAAATATTCGCAATAAACCCCAATTTGCCGGTATTATTATAAAACCCAATCAAAAAAAGATTTTATCCTTTAAATACCGCAAAAGTTAACTAATAAATAGAAAATAACGAATTAATCAATAATCTTCATTTGTTATCTTATCAGCAAAATCCGCAATTATAGTCCCCAATATAAATCCAATTACCGTTCCGCTCAATAAAATCAACCATTCATATAAACCAAGTGGAACAACATTAAAATATAAACCCAAAGGTGTGTATAAAATAATCAATTGAAGCGCAAAGGATAAGATTAATGAGTAAACAAGAAGTTTATTTTCAATCCAAGCTCTAAGTGAATTAAGTTTTTCATTATATCTTATCACACCAATCCGCACAAATTCATACATTATGAATCCGGTGAATAATGCTGTTCTTGCTTTATCCATACCAAGCGGAAGAATAAGGAGGAAAGTGGTAAGGAGAATTATTGCTTTTTCAATACCTATTCCTGCTATCAGCAAGGCCAGTTTTTTGTTAATTATACTTTCAGATTTCTTTTTAGGTTTTCTTTTCATAATATCTGGTCTGTAGGGATCTACCGCAAGAGCGAGAGCAGGCATCCCGTCAGTTATTAAATTAATCCATAGGATTTGCACGGGGAAAAGCGCAATTGAAGGCATAAAAATTGTTGTGAG